>ENA-ORDI01000307-ORDI01000307.1-marine-metagenome-genome-assembly--contig:-NODE-307-length-35302-cov-7.188985_pt1 | contig 35302 bp, 29 predicted proteins | sample MGYA00248628_ERZ508525 | MGnify/ENA primary metagenome ERZ508525 (study PRJEB26195, sample SAMN05422138) | marine metagenome | isolation source: East of Porto Seguro, South Atlantic Ocean | place... | reverse complement strand
TTCCGGGTCTTCTTATTGGCTGAAATCAGACGATATCGAGCCGAAGCCTGAATACGCCCCCCTTTTCGCCACCATGGTCACGGCGCAAAAAGTAGGGTATCAGGAGTTGGAGTAGAGTCCAACCGCCCAACAACTAACTTCCCAGGAATCTCGGTGGATACAAATCGGTTCGATTGCCTGGTTGAAAAGAGCGGTTTAGATGTGGACCCTTGGCGGTTAGTAAGCCGTATCAAACAGGTCTGATCTCATCCACTACCACGGCTCAAGCCAGTAGCTTAAAGGTGAGGGATTGGACATCGGGGATTTCACTGAGAACAGGAGCCTGGGTCAATACGTCATTGCCCACGTATTAACTAATCCTTCACTGAAATAGTACAAGCAACAGATCAGTGCTCCTCACCAGCACGTTGCGTTGCGATTGTCTTTTTAGGCACGGGCTTTCTGGCCCCTTTCGGCTGGGTTTTCTAAAAGTGTTAAACCTCCGCGAAACGATTTCGATTGACAGGGCGTTTAGTCCGCCATAGGATTGCGGCTGACCGCCTTTTGCTATTAGCAAGAGGAAGCACGAACGAGATTGCCGGAGGCAAGATCATGGCCTTTAAATACCCCGAATTTCTGGCGGAGACCGACTGGCTTGCCGACCACCTAAACGACAGCGACCTCCGGGTTCTGGACTGTACTGCCTTCAACCGGCCCGATGGAAGCGGCGGTATACGGGCCGAAAGCGGCCGCGAGTCGTGGGCCATGGAACACATCCCCGGCTCTGGACACGCGGACTTGGTGAATGATCTCTCCGACAACGATGCCCATTTCCGGTACATGCTTCCCCAGGTACCACAGCTAGCCCAGGCATTTTCCAGCTACGGTGTGGGCGCCGGCACTAGGGTGGTGCTATACGACTCCACTACCGGTTCCTGGGCCACCCGCATCTGGTGGATGCTGCGTGCCTTCGGGTTCGATGACGCTTATATCCTCAACGGCGGCCTCCACAAATGGAAGCTTGAGGGCCGCCCAGTGAACAGCGACCCATCAACCTATCCTCCCGCTATTTTTCTCGCCAAACGCAGGGCCGGACTCATGGCAGACAAGGATGAAGTGTTGGCCGCCCTGGATAATGGATCGACCTGCGTGTTGAACGCACTCAGTGGGGAACAACACCTGGGCTCGGGTGGAGCCAACTACGGGCGCGCCGGCCGCATAGCCAATAGCGTGAACGTACCTGCCGCAGATTTGACGGACCCCGTCACCCACGCCTATCTCCCAGCCGAGCGGTTGGCTGAGCGGTTCGCCCAAGTCGGCGCGGACCGCGCGGAACGGGTGATTACCTACTGCGGAGGCGGTATCGCCGCCAGCAACGACGCCTTCATCCTGACCTTGCTGGGCTACGAGAACGTGGCAGTCTACGACGCTTCAATGTCTGAGTGGGCCGCCGATCCATCATTGCCGATGCAAACGGGGCCGATGCAGGTCGAGTCATGGTCGGGCGATTTGCAGCCCTAACCCTCAATCACCTCAACGGCCCGCTGGGTATAAGACCAGGCTGGGAACCAAGAACTGTGGCGTCCGTCGCCGCCGGCGACTACCAGAACTAGTTTGTTGACATTCGCCACCAACGGCACCATGAAGTCGTCCGGTTTGCTGTCGTATTCGTCAGGCCAGGACCGGGTGCCGTAGTGTCCCCGATTCTTGATCTTACCCATGGGCATTCGGACGTTCTCGAACAGATAATCCTTGATTTCTTTGCGTCCGAAACCGTCGGCGGCAATCTCCGCAGCATGTTCAGGCCCCAGTACGATGAGTACCGATGCTCCCCAAGACTGGAAGCTGTAGCCTGAGATGCCTCCGGCAGTCATGGAGCCGACCATAGTCTCAAGCACTCCCCGGCCAGTTTCCTGACTGGACTCCACCAGCGTGTGGATGCCCCGGGAGGCCAGCACCATGACGGTACTGTCGCTGGGTTTGTAACCCATCTCTTCGTGAAGCGGCTCCCAGGGGTTGGCGTCTTGGTTCTCGGAGAAACACATGGTGTACTTGCCTGGCCAGCCGTGTGTGGACTTCTCCATAGTCGCAGCCATCGCGCCGCCCAGGTTTCGCATGGTCAATCGAAGAGCCCGGCCAATCGTTGCGTTAGCCCGGTGGCCCGAACCGAATACCGCCGTGCCGCCATGAATCTCTAATCTATCGGCAACCGGCCCGCTGACCACCACAACCGGCGCGGCCCCACCGGTTGTGGTGGTGATGGAGCCGACGTTGAACTGGGGTTGCAACACCGCTTTGACCGCCGCTAGGACCACCGGGAAGTAGTCGGGCTTGCAACCGGCCATCACGCTGTTGATAGCAACCTTCTCAACGGTCACTGTCCCGTCCAGGGGCGGAATCCTACCCAGAACGCTGGAGCCTGACATTGAGCAGGCCTCTAGCATCTCCAGAACTAGGTCCTCGGTGGGCGGCACGATTGGCAACCCATCGGTCCAACCCTGATCGTAAAAATAGTCGTTTACCTGGCTTATCGACCCGGATACTTGGAGTCGGCTAGCCTGGTTACCTACCTCTGCTTGGCTCATCGTTTACCCTTCACGTTTAACTGATCTAGGACACCAATCCCTTGGCAATCTCGTCGGTGCTGTTCAAAGCCAATATCTGAACGGCTTCAGGAGTTTTGCTGGCGATCGGGTGATCAATAACCACCACTGGATGGTCGATCATCCCCAGTGCCTTGGCCCTGAGGTCTGCTGCTTTGATGAAAGCCTTGGTGATAACCGTTACTGCGGGCCGGCCCCGCTTTTCCGCCTCTATCCCGTCGTGGAGACCCCACGCTGTGCAGGAGCCTCAATCAGCCACCGCATGGACGATGGCGTCGCATTCGGCGGCAAGGCTATCTAATACGTCGGCGGGAGTCGGGATGCTCTGGCTGGCCTTCCGGTATGTCACCACTTTGGCGACGCCATACTCATCCTGAAGCACCCGGCCTAACTCGGCAACGTACACGTCGACGTTCCGCTTGTGGTTGTCGATAATGCCTACAGTCATTCCTTTCAGATCACCCAACCGCGGGGCCAATCCGAATTTTCGGGCTGGGTCTTCCGCTCCTGGGTGAAGCACCGTGGTCGATTGGTTCGATACCATGGCTTTCCCCTCTATATATTGGCGTTGCCTCGTAGCGCACCGCCGTGATTGAACGATACAGATGCCAGTTTCCCTAACTTATACTAGGTCTTGGAACTTCACTACGCAACGGGGCCTCGGTCTAGGACGACCGTGACCAAGGAAAGCACACCAAGGAACTCTCGCTGACGACCCGAATGAATACAGACCGATTCTCAGCCTAGGTCAACGTTGTCACAGACCAGCCCGTCCACCTCGACGTTGACGAAGAAGAATCCCTCCGCCCAGGCAAACGGATTGTCCAGGGACTCGGCCAAAGCCGCCGCCACCACATGGCCGCCTCCTCCACTGAATCCCCCGACTCATATTTGTCCATCCGCTATAATCCGCGGCAACAGCGATGCTCCAGCGGATCGGTAAATTCGAAATCCTAGGGCAGATAGGCCGCGGAGGCCAGGGCACGGTTTATCGCGCCCGGGATACTGGCCTAGACCGCATCGTTGCCATCACGGTGACCGCCGGTCCGGTGGGGTTGCTGGCACTCGTCATATGGCTATCATTCAGTAAAGGCAAGCTACGCAGGGGTAGGAGCTTCGGCCGGAATGAGGCCCTCATGGCGTAGCTCTTCCCACAATGCTGCAGGGATAGAGTGCGCCATCATTTGGAAGTTCTCTTCGGCCTCGGCGGCGGAGCGCGGACCGGGGATTGCCGCTGTCACAGCCGGATGGCCAAAGACGAACTGTAGTGCGGCGGCCTTGAGGGGAACGCCGTGGCGATCGCACACATCCTTGCACCGCCGCGCACGATCCAAGACTTCGGGTTGGGCGGCGACGTAGTTGAACGTGGCCGACTCGGTTAAATCCGAGGCGAGAATCCCGCTGTTATACGGGCCGCCGATGATCACGCTGATGTTCTTCTCCTGGCACAGTGGCAGGAACTCGGGCAGCGCTTGGTGATCGAGCAGAGTGTAGCGCCCAGCCAGCAAGAAGCAATCGAAGTCTCCTTCCCGAGCCAACCGGGCTTCCATCTCCCACTGGTTCATTCCCGCCCCGATGGCCTTGACCACTCCTTGAGACCGCAACTCAGATAATGCCCTGTAAGCGCCGTCCATGGCCTCTTGAAAATGGCTATCGGGGTCGTGAATCAACAGAATATCTACATTGTCCAGATTCAATCGTTTGAGGCTTCCCTCGAAAACCCGCATGACGGTGTCGTAGTCGTAGATGTAAGGCATGTCGCTGGAGCCGCCCGGTCCGATCACGGCGCCCACCGGCGTGGGGGCCGGCGCCTCCAGTAAACGGCCGACCTTGGTGGATATGGTGAAACTCGAACGGGGGATGGAGGAGAGGACCTCGCCGTACCTTTTCTCGCTGACGCCCCCGCCGTACAACGGCGCAGTGTCGAAGTACCGAACTCCCAACTCCACGCATCTTTTCAACGTTTCATCCGATTCTTCTGCGGTGGCCGTCCGTCCGATTGCCACGCCGCCGACCCCCAGGCGCGATACCTTCAGTCCCGTTTTGCCGATCTCGGCCAATTCCAAGGGGTCCATTGCAACCTCCTACGTGATTGCCGAGATGGTACCAAAGCTTGCAGCGCTCAGCAAACGAGCGCCTTTTCGAGTTTCTCTATCAAAACTAATTTGCAGGAATCCAGTTGGGACGACCAAAAGCACCAGAGGGACAACAGGTCAGTGCACGCAAGCACTATCTCCAAGGGTCAACTGCTAAGACATTCACTGTAATGTTGGAGCAGGGGTATGAAATGCCGGTCAGTCTGAGGGCCGTAGGGCGCTGGGTTGCGGCCTTCAACAACCAGGCGACGCTGTTTGCCTCGGTAAGAGGAGGGTGGTAAAAAGTTAACTGCTGGAGCGCTACAGTAGAGTTGAACTATACCGGGAACACTAGTCGACTGCTGCGGTTGGTGGTAACGCGATAAGGTAATGGCTCATTTTCTGCTCTCAACATGGGAAGAACCTAGGAAATGGCTCAATTATCGGAAGGACGGCCACTTGTGTGACGATACTAGATTAAAAAATGGTCGGGGTGAGTGGACTCGAACCACCGGCCTCTTCGTCCCGAACGAAGCGCGCTAGCCATTGCGCCCCAACTAAAGCAAGGGCACGTTGGACTCCGATGACGATATAGCGTGCCGGTGGTATTCTATTGGCTCGGGTTACCTGGTATCCGTATGGTAACAGTAGGCTGCAGATTGTGAACACCGGACCTTCCCCCGTCGAGGGGGAAGGGACTTGTTCTCTCCCCCTTACGAAGGGGGAGAGTTAGAGAGGGGGTCTAGCTCTCCCTAACCAAACACTCGGCGATCTGAGAGCGGCCTCGGAAGTAACTCTAAACCGATGCCTGGGTGGGCGCGTGGGTGCCGGCGGCGCAGCCTGGGCACTTCCCATAGAAGTCCACGCGCTGGGTGGCAATCTCGAAGTCGGTCCCCTCTTCCACCAATTTCTTGAGTTCCTCAACCATGCTCTGTCCCACTTCGGCATCCACCACCGCGCCGCAACTTATGCATACCAGATTGGCGTGAGGTGAAAGGTTTGCGTCGTACCGGGACTGACGCTGGAAAGGCAATTCCCGCACGATGGCGGCCCGTTCCAGCAAATCCAAAGTCGCGTATACCGTTGCCAGGGTTACATAGGGGAAAAATTCTTTTACCCTTTCGAACACATCCTTCACCGATGGATGGTCCCCGGAATTGATCACCACTTCGGCGATAGCCAACCGCTGGGGCGTAACCCGAATGCCCAACTGCTTAAGCCTGACCGCCAGTTCTTCCTGAGTCGTCAAATTTCATTGCCCCTTATTAGCGCCACGGGTAAGATCGGACAGATCCGTTGATCTAAAACCATTGGGAACGCCGTACTCTTCGCCTTACATTCTCATACGTGATAGTAACCATCAACCGATTGGGGGTCAATCGACTGTGCGACCCGCTCTTTTCGTCGCGAGATCGGACGATCGCGGGCGTCCTAACTGTGTTAGCTGGGGGAAGACGTACTGGAAACCTGCTCGCCACCGAACCGGCGGCGGTGCACTCGGAGGGTTCAATCGTCCATCACGACGGGGATCCCCGCGGCCTCCGCTTTGGCTTTGGCGGTCTCGTCGATCACTCCGTCCTGCATCCAGATGTACTTGACCCCCACCTCAATGGCCTCGTCAACCACCGGAGCCACCAACTCCGAGCGTCGGAATATGTCCACCATATCGATGTGCTCAGGCACCGACTTCAGGTCCGGATAGCTCTTTTCCCCTAAGGCTTCCTCAATCATGGGATTGACCGGGATTATCCGGTAACCCTGCGATTGCATGTATTTGGACACCCCATAGCTGATCCGCTCCGGATTGTCGGACAAACCTACCACGGCGATGGTCTTGCTGTTGCGCAGTTGCTCCTCTACCAAATCCATCAGAACCTCCCCAAGTTATACAATTGAGTGGCTATTCGATGATTTAGACCCTCGAGTCTACACGGCGAGGGTCTGAAGGCACTCTACCAGGATTTCCCTCTGATGTATTTAAACGCTGAGATGGCCGCGGTCGCGCCGTCTCCCACCGCCGATGCCAGTTGGGACACAGACTTCTGTCGAATGTCGCCCACGGCATAGATCCCCGGCACTTCCGTCTCCATTGAGACATTAACCGGGATGTGGCCGGCATTGTCCACTTTGACCACCCCTTCCACCACACTGGAATTGGGCTCCAATCCCACGAAGACGAAAAGCCCGGATAGGTTCACCTGGTTCTCCAGATTTGTCACTACGTTGCGTACTCGAACTCCCGTCACCGTGTCTTCGCCCACCACTTCTTCCACCACCGAGTTCCAGACTACTTCGATCTTCCGGTTCTGGTGCACCCGCTCCTGAAGAGACTCGTAGGCCCGCAAACTGTCCCGCCGGTGGAACAAAAGGACCCTCTCGCAGTACTCGGTCAGGGTCAGCGCTTCGTCGGCCGCCGAGTCTCCGCCGCCGACTACGCCCACCACCTCGCCCATAAACATCGGGCCGTCGCAGGTGGCGCACTGGGAGACGCCCCGCCCGAATAATTCCTGCTCGCCGGGGATACCCATCTGGCGCAGAGTAGAACCGGCAGCCACGATCAAAGCCTTGGTCTGGTACCCTCCGGCATCGCTGGCCACCATGGTGAAGTCGCCTTCCCTGGAGATGCGGGCCACGTCGGCCATGATGAACTCCGCCCCGGCGTTCATCGCCTGCTCCTGGACCGACGGCCCTAGCTCGGCCCCGGAGATCCCTTCGGGAAAGCCCGGGAAGTTCTCTATTTTTTCTACGTTGATGATGGAGGCCCCGCCCATCATGCGCTCGATCAGTCCGGTCTTGAGGCCATATTGAGCGCCGTACATCGCCGCGGTCATACCAGCAAGACCGCCCCCGATGATCAACAGGTCGTAATCGTTAGCCAAATCGGAACCTCCTAAACACACCACACGTTAGATTCCATCCCTAGCCCATTTCAGTCATGTCAATTGCGGACCGGGCGGTGTTTGCTTCTGAAATTTTACTATAGTCTCGACTTGTTTTGGGTGTCAACGGTATCAGCATTGGACGGATGAGACGAACGGTTGCACCGTTACTGTCCGATGCCTAGAATAGGTTGCTATTGCAGCGTGACATATTTCTTGGATCCGGTAGGCGAGGCGAAGATTCTGTGATTTACCAAGTACAAGTTGAGCATAACGTCCAGGTCCCGATGCGGGACGGGGTGGTGTTGGCGGCCGACGTGCATCGTCCGGCCAGCGGTGGCGAGATCATCGAGGGGGCCTTGCCCGTTCTGTTGCAGCGTACCCCATACAACAAGGCTTCCGAAGCCCGGATCGAGGAAGCGACTTTCTTCGCCTCCAACGGATACGTTACCGTGATGCAGGATTGCCGGGGCCGGTTCGAGTCCGAAGGCGGGTTTTCCAAATACGTGGACGACGCCAGGGACGGCTACGACACGGTGGAGTGGCTGGCTCAGCAGTCTTGGTGCAACGGCAAGGTCGGCACCTTCGGTTTATCCTATGCGGCGCATACCCAAGCGGCTCTGGCTTGTTTGAACCCGCCCCACCTGGCCGCCATGTGGCTGGATTGCGGGGGATTTTCCAACGCGTTTCAGAGCGGTTGCCGCAACGGCGGCGCGTTCGAGCTTCGGCAGGTTACGTGGGCCTTCCGTGAGGCCATGCAAAGCTCGGAGGCCAAAGCCGACCCGGCGGTTACCAAGGCGGCGCTGGAGAACCAGGACATCCACGAATGGTTGCAACGCATGCCCTGGAAGAAGGACCACTCTCCGCTGCGTTGGACACCCGATTACGAAAGTTACCTCATGGAGATATGGAGCCAGGAGAACTTCGGTGAGTACTGGCAACAGTCCGGCCTGTGCGCCGAGGCCTACTACTCCGACTTCTCCGCCGTACCCCAGATGCACATGGGCGCGTGGTACGACTCCTACACTCGCACGACCACCGACAACTTTGCTGCCCTTTCCAAGACTAAGGCCGGGCCGGTAAGCCTGCTCATGGGACCTTGGACCCATGGCGCCCGTTCCGTCTCATTTTCCGGCGATGTGGATTTCGGCGCCCATTCCACGGTGGACAACAATCTGGCCCCCGACTTCAACCATCTGCGCCTGCGTTACTTCGACCGCTGGTTGAAAGATATCCAAAGCGAATCGGGGCAGGACTCGCCGGTCAAGATATTCGTGATGGGCGGCGGAAGCGGCAAGCGCAACCCCCAGGGACGGCTGGATCACGGCGGCCGGTGGCGAGAGGAACAGGAGTGGCCGTTGCATCGGGCAAAAGAAACCCCGTTGTTTCTGCAACCCGATGGCCGTCTTTCCCAACAGTCTCCCCAAGGCGAATTCTCGCCGTCACGCTATCTGTTCGACCCCAACTATCCGGTGCCGACGATAGGCGGAAACATCTCCTCGGGACGACCGGTCATGGAGCCTGGAGGTTACGACCAGCGGGAAACTGCTGAGTTCTACGGAAGTCGGCCTCCGTACATGCCCTTGGCCACTCGGCCCGATGTCTTGGTGTTCCAAACCGAGCCGCTAACCGAAGACCTGGAAGCAACCGGACCGGTCAGCGCCCAGCTCTGGATATCTTCGTCCGCGCTGGACACGGACTTCACTGCAAAGCTGCTGGACGTTTATCCGCCATCTTCTGACTATCCTGAAGGATACGCCCTGAATCTGACCGACGGCATCCTGCGGGCCAAGTTCCACTCTTCATGGTCCGAGCCCGAACTTTTGGAGCCTGGGAAGGTCTATCCAATCACCATTCGCCTTTATCCCACCAGCAACCTGTTCGCCAGGGGACACCGTATCCGGTTGGACATCTCCTCCAGCAACTTTCCCCGCTTCGACGTCAACGGCAACACCGGGGAGAACCCGGCCCTGTCCTCCGTTAAAGTCTCCGCGCAAAACAGCGTGTACCACGACGCCCAGCACCCTTCCCATCTGATATTGCCGGTGGTCCCGGCGGAGGGATAAGGCTTGCTAGATATGCTGCGCGCCGGGCCACGGTCCCGGCGTAGTGCCGGGTAGGTCTTCCGTGGCGGTAACCTCGCGAAACACCCGCATCCCTCTGGCCCGGTAATTCGACAACGCGGTTGGGTGGTCCAGGGTGCAGGTGTGGAGCCATACGCGAGACGCCCCCGTCTGCCATCCTTTTTCCAATGCCACGCTCAAAAAATGTCCGCCCAGACCCCGGCCTATGTACTGAGGTAGCAGGCCGAAGCTCTTAATTTCCACGCTGCTCTCGGGCTGGCCATCCAGTTCGAAATAGCCGGCTGGACTCCCGGAGACGTAGGCCACCCACGTCTGAAACTTTGGGCGGTCCACCAACTCTTGCCATTGACGATAGGTCCAAGACAACCGGTCGACCCAGTACCAGTCACCCCCAACCGCGGTATACAAGAATCTGTTGAATTCCGGAGACGGCTGCCCAACCAGCTTGATTTCAAGATCCTGAAGCGGGTTAGGTTTTGGACGGAGGTCACTCGGGTCGGTGATCTCTAAATGGTACGTCGTAACGTCGATCAGCATACTGAGGCGCTAATGTCAGGTATTCCGCAGAGTCATCATGTACTGATCGCCGTTCAGGTCCCGCCAACCCATAGTGCGAAATCCGGCCTCACGCGTCATCACTTCCAACTCACCGGGGTCGATGCGGCGCTCCAGAGGAGGCCCCATTTCGGTCTCCTTTCGATACCATTCAAGTACCGAACACCAGCCCCTGGGTTGAAGCACCTCTCGTACCGCCTCTAGGAAACGGCCCTTGTCCGGGCTTGCCTGGATCACGAAAGCCAGAAACACTCCGTCGACCGCCCCCGCCTCGATGGGAAACTCGAACTCGGAGCATTTCAGTATCTCCACGTTGCCCAACCTTGCCTCAGCCACCCGCTCCCGGCATGCGGCCAACATTTCGTCATCCAGGTCCAACGCCAGTACTTTGCCGCGCACCAGGGCTTTGGCAAGGGGCAGCGTGAAGTATCCGGGACCACAGCCTATGTCGGCCACAGTGTCGTAGGCATTTATGGGACTAAGACTCAGGATAAAAATGGGGTCCGAAGTTTCGGCTCGTTCCGGGCTCAGCAATTGACGTATAAATTCTTGATTGTCCGATGGTCCGGTCTGGGAAGTCACAGGCACACCTCTACTTAACTGAGGTTAACTCTACACGACGGACAGAATGCGTGCAATTTGGAGCCTCGCCCTGCGAGCACAGCTTCGTTGACACAAAATTGGGCCGGGCGGTACACTAACCCTAGCCCCATTTTCAGGCAGATACACCTGGCAAAATTGATCTTTACCAGCCATCGTTTAACCCCTCTACAGCGGCGCCCGCGTGTTCAAAACGATTGGCAGGAGGCGAAATGACGACCATAGGGGAAAAGGACCCTGCGATAGCCGAAGCCCTGCGGCAAGAAGACCAGCGCCAACGCGACTGCATCGTGTTGATCGCATCGGAAAATTACGCCAGCCGGGCGGTGCTGGAAGTCCAATCCAGCGTCATGAACAACAAGTACGCTGAAGGGTATCCGGGCCGTCGCTACTATGGCGGATGCGAATACGTGGACGTGGTGGAGTCCCTGGCGATCCAACGGGCCGGGGAGCTGTTTGGCGCCGAACACGTTAACGTCCAACCTCATAGCGGAGCTCAAGCCAATATGGCCGCCTATTTCGCCCTGCTACAACCCGGCGACAAGGTAATGGGGATGCAATTGGACCACGGCGGTCACCTGACCCACGGATCCGGGGTCAACTTTTCCGGTAAGCTCTACGACTTCGTGCCCTATGGCGTGGACCGGGAGACCGAGACCATCGATTACGACGAGGTGGAGCGGCTAGCCAAGGAGCACCGGCCCGCGCTCATAGTCACCGGATGCAGCTCCTATTCGCGGACGATCGATTTCCCTCGTTTTCGGGCGATCGCCGATTCGGTGGACGCTCCATTGATGGTTGACATGGCGCACATAGCCGGATTGGTCGCGGGAGGAGTCCACCCATCGCCGGTGCCTCACGCTCAGATCGTGACCTCCACCACTCAGAAAAGCCTCCGCGGTCCCCGTGGCGGCTTCGTCCTGTCCACCAGCGGATTGGCCAGAAAAATAGACTCGGCCGTATTCCCCAACGCCCAGGGAGGGCCTTTGATGCACGTCATCGCGGCCAAAGCGGTATGCTTTGGGGAAGCCCTCACGCCCGAATTTAGCCGATACGCCGCCCAGGTCGTCGCAAACTGCCGCACCCTGGCCCAAGAGCTTTCCGAAGCCGGGCTGCGGCTGGTCTCCGGCGGGACCGATAATCACCTGGTCTTGGTGGACCTCACCCCCCTGGATATCACGGGGCAGGCGGCGGAAACAGCCTTGGAAAAGGTAGGGATAGTCACCAACAAAAACGCCATTCCCTTCGATACCAAGCCCCCACGGGTGACCAGCGGTCTGCGCTTGGGAGCGCCTGCGATAACCTCCCGTGGCTTTGACGAAGAGGCCGTCAAGCAAGTGGCGGGTATGATAGTCAAAGTGCTCACCAATGTGGACAACCAATCCGTTCAGAAAGAAGTAGCCGGGCAAGTGAAGGAGCTAACCTCAGGTTTCCTTGTGCCTGGGCTGGACTTATAGTTGAGCAGCCCAGCCCCCGATGCTATAATCCTATTACTTATTTAATTCCCGACTCAATTCTCTAGGAGTGTTCTTTGCGCCACTACGAACTTGTTGTCATTTTGAGCCCCATGTTGAACCAAGACCAAGCCGTGGACACTTGGGGACGGATAAAAGGATTCATCAACAACCGCGACGGCGAAATCTTCCATGAAGAAACCTGGGGTACCCGGCGGCTTGCGTACTCCATCCGCAAAGGCTCTCACCATTTTCTGGAAGGAACCTATCACCTGACTCGTTTCAGCACTGAAACCCCCTTTAATCAGGAATTAGAGACCTTCCTCCGCCAGGACGAGCAAGTGCTAAGGTCTATGGTCGTGGTCGGAGATCCTCCCAAGCCCGTTTCCGAGACGCCCGCCGTGACAGCTCCGCCCGTCGTTGAAGAGGTCCAGGTCCCCGAAGAGCCTCCCTTGGTGGCCGAGGAACCTGCTGTAGCAACCACGGATGCAACTGATAATGTCGTAGAAGACGCTCCTGCCGTGGCCGAAGAAACCCCGGAAGAGGCCACCGACGTAGTTGAAGAGACTGTCGAAGACGCTCCCGCCGTGGCCGAAGAAACCCCGGAAGAAGCCACCGACGTAGTTGAAGAGACTGTCGAAGAAACTCCAACTCCGGCTGATGAAACGGTGGACGATGCGCCGGAGGACGAGCCTGAAAAAACGTAAGGGCAAGGGGGGCTGAGTTGAATAAGATCATCGTCATAGGCAACCTGGGGCGGGACCCGGAGATGCGCTACACCCCCAACGGCCAGAGCGTCACTTCCTTCAGTATAGCCTCCAATCGTAAGTACACCACCGCCGCAGGCGAGCAGCGTGAGGAGACAGAGTGGTTCAACGTCAGCGCCTGGGGACGCCATGCGGAGCTGTGCAACCAATATCTGACCAAAGGCCAACAAGTCTACGTGGAAGGCCGTCTCCATTCCCGGACGTACGAAACTCGGGACGGTCAAACCCGGTTTGTCAACGAAATTAACTTGACCGACGTGCAATTTTTGAGCCGGGGATCTGACATGGGAGGGGAAGCGAGCGGTTACGCGCCAGGCCCTGGCCCCGGCGGGATGGGCGATGAAGGCCCACCCATGGAAGACGTTGACGACCTGCCGTTCTAGACAACAAGAATCTGATAAAGGAAATGGACTGATATGACCACCGAAGCGCCACGCCCCGCCCCCGCCGCTGCCCCTGCAGGTGCTCCTCCAGCCGGAGGACCGAGCCGAGGTCCGGCCAGAACCGGCGGCCCCGGCGGACGTCCTGGTGGGCGTCCCGGCGGTGGACGCCCTCGCGGAAGATATGCTCCTAGGCGAAAGGTATGCTCGTTCTGCGTTGACCACGTGAAAACGATCGACTACAAGGACGTCGACCGCATTCGCCGGTTTATTTCCGACCGGGCGAAGATAGAACCCCGGCGCCGTTCCGGAGTCTGCGCCAAACACCAGCGAGCCCTGCGGCTGGCGATCCAGCGAGCCCGGCACATCGCGTTGGTCCCCTTCGTGCCTTACGTCCCCACCGTTGGGGCAATGAGACGTTAGATCAGGCAGAGTCGTCTCTTTAAGCCAGAGTAATCATAGCGGGGTGGGTCTCCATTGGTGGCGGCTCTACCGCTGTTCTGCTACCCGAATCCGTGAGGAACATTTATGGCCTTCCCTTGGAACCGCGGCGACGGTCAAGACCAGACTGCCCCAGCAGATGCCCGCCGCCGGGCAAGAGGACGGCGAGCACGACAAGAAGAAGCCCGGGCCGAAAGCTCGCGCTCAACCCGTGAAAAGCGCCATGAAAAGTTGGCCTGGGGAATCGGCTCCGGCCTTCTGGTTCTGGTTATCGGCATCGTTGTATTCGGTTTTTATCAAGAGTTTTACCGGCCGCCCAGGGTTTGGGCTGGCAGCGTGCGTGATCAAGAGTTCAAGATGGGCGACCTGGTGGAGCGCATCCGCGTCCTCCAGGGGCTCAGCGGGCAGGTCGACCTCAGTACCGTACCTTTCGAATACCTACGCGACCTGCTAAACGCCGAGGTCCTGCGGCAGGCGGCGCCCGATCTAGGGTTCAGACTGACCGACGAAGACATAGACGGGGTAATAAAATCCCAGTTTTATCCCTCTGTGCCCGAAGGACAGGAATCCGACCCTGGGCAATTGGATCAGGAGTTCCAGAACAATTACCAAATATTTTTGGCCCGCACCGGTTTGGCAGACGCGGATTTCCGTGTGATTGTCCAAGAGCAGATAGCGTTGCAGCAATTGGGGCTGATGTTGGGTCGAACGATCCCTGAAACCACCGAGCAGGTAGAGGTGGAATGGATCAGAACCGAAATCGAAGGAAGAATCGACGTCGGAGCAGTCAGGGCCAGACTGGGCACTGAAAAAACCGGAGGCGGAGAAGATTTCATCAAAGTAGCCGGAGAGGTTGGGGTTCCTGCGGGTTTTGCCGATCGAACGGGCTACGTAGGTTGGGTACCCAAAGGAGCCTTCCCAGAGTTGGATGGCGCATTGTTCGGTGACGAAGAGAGGGATATACCGCCTCTGGAGGTCGGCGAGATAAGCGGCCCGATCTTCACCCAGAACGGCATATACATCGTACGCCTGCTCACCGGTCCCACAGACCGGGATTTCTCCAACCAAATGCGAAACAAGCTGAACGTTGAACTGGTTACTAAATGGCAAACCGATGAGCAAATAAGGGGAGCCAATGCAGGTTGGCTCAGAATGAATTTCAACAGCAAATGGTACGCATGGGTCGCGGACCAAGTTCGGTTGAGCGCCCCCAGGGGAGATCCCGGACAGCAGGGAGCCCCCGGCCAAGGGGCGCCCGGAGGTCAGGGCTTTCCGGGGGGGCCAAGGTAGCCGGATGGTAGAAGAATCCGATGATATCAACGTTGGATTGTTGGGCCTCGGTGTCGTCGGAGGCGGTGTCGCCACGGCCCTGTTGGAGCAATCTGACGATATTTCCAGAAAAGTAGGCCGGCGTGTCAAACTCAAGAAGATTCTTGTCCGGGACGCCGCTAAACCCAGGGACCCCGGCATTGCCGCCAGCCTGATAACCACCAACCCGGAAGAGATTCTAGCCGACCCCGGGATCCATATCTTGGCGGAGGTGATTGGCGGGACCGACCCGGCCACCCGCTTCCTAAAGGACGCTCTTGCCGCCGGCAAGCATGTCGTCACGGCCAACAAAGAGGTGTTGGCCAAGTCCGGCCCCGAGTTGATGTCCCTGGCCAAACAGAACGGTGTTAGTCTATTATTTGAGGCCAGCGTCGGCGGTGGGATACCCATCGTCGGCTGCTTGATGAATCAACTCCTCGCCAACGACATCCAGTCCGTCCACGGCATCATCAACGGGACCACCAACTACATCCTCACCCGCATGGCCCAGGCCCACACAAGTTTCGCCCAAGCGCTGCAAGAAGCCCAGGAACTTGGCTACGCCGAGGCCGACCCCACCAACGACATAGAAGGCATTGACGCCGGATACAAACTGGCGATCTTGGCTTCTTTGGCCTTTCACCGCCGCTTCAACCCGGAGGACATCTTCCTTCAGGGTATCTCTTCGTTAGAAGCCAAGGACTTCCAATACGCCCAGGAATTAGGATACGCCATCAAGCCATTGGCCATCGCATCCATGTCCAACGGCGCCGTGCAGGCCAGAGTGCATCCGGCCCTGATTCCTCTGGGGCACATGCTGGCCAAGGTAGATGGCGTTTACAACGCGGTGGAAGTTACGGGGTCCCTCTGCGGCAATGTGCTGTTCCACGGCATGGGGGCCGGGCGAGAGCCGACAACAAGCGCCGTGTTGGGAGACCTGATCGAGGCCGGCCGGAGATTGGTGTCCCATCCAAATGGTTCGTCCCCGCCCATGTCTTGGCCGCCGGAGAATGGGTCTTCCGAAGAGACTATCGGCGTATCCTCCATCGACGGACTGCAGAGCAAATACTACCTGAGGCTAAACGTGTCCGACCAACCCGGTGTCTTGGCCCAGATCGCTCAGATTCTGGGTGATGGCAAAATCAGCATAGCCTCGGTGATTCAGAAGGACGCCGACCCAGACAACCAGTCGGCGGAACTAGTTATCATCACCCATCCGGCATTGGAAGCCTCAGTCCAAGAATCGCTGCGGAAAGTAGTAGAATTGAACGTCGTCAAAGAAGTAAATAATCTGCTCAGGATCGAGGAATAGGCTCCGCGATTCTAATATTCAACCCGATACTCCGAATAAAAGAGATCAACCCGCGCGGGTTTCCAAAGAGCGCTGGTGATACTCAAGCCAAAACTGAGACCGGAACGTTTGTGATAAGCAGTGGAACGGATTAGATGGGCGCCGGAATCTTAGAAACCTATAGGGAATTTCTGCCGGTGACTGATGCCACTCCTCTAATAACCATGGGGGAAGGCAATACGCCGCTGGTAAAGTCCAACCGGCTGGGTAAAGAGTTGGGCTGCGACGAGCTCTACTTCAAGCTAGAAGGCTGCAATCCCACCGGCTCTTTCAAAGACCGTGGGATGGTTGTTGCCATTGCCAAGGCCCTGGAAGATGGCAGCAAGGCGGTGATGTGCGCGTCCACCGGCAACACCAGCGCTTCGGCCGCCGCCTATGGTGCATATTGCGATCTGCCCGTCTTGGTGTTGATCCCCAAAGGCGAGGTGGCCATGGGCAAATTAGCCCAGGCCATGGCCTACGGGGCTAGGATACTGATGATTAACGGCAATTTCGACTCGGCGCTGGCCCTTGCCCGAGCCTACACCTGCAAACATTCGGTGACGCTGGTCAACTCGGTGAATCCCCATCGGTTGGAGGGGCAAAAGACCGGCGCTTTCGAGATAATCGAAGCCCTGGGAGACGCCCCAGACTACCTATTCATCCCCGTTGGCAACGCCGGCAACATCACCGCTTATTGGCGGGGATTCCTAGAGTATCAAGCGGCGGGACGTAGTCTTCGGTTGCCGAAAATGATGGGATTCCAAGCGGAAGGGGCGGCGCCCATCGTCCGGGGAGCGCCGATCGCCAATCCGCAGACCATCGCGTCAGCGATTCGCATCGGCAATCCAGCCAGTTGGCAGGGCGCCGTGGACGCCCGGGACAGTTCCGGGGGGACCATCGACATGGTAAGTGACGACGAGATTCTAGATGCCTATCGAATGATTGCGTCGAAGGAGGGCATCTTCTGCGAGCCGGCCTCCGCGGCGAGCTTCGCCGGATTGGTGAAGATGTGCCGCCAGGGGTTGAATCTGGAGGGACAGCGAGTAGTATGTATCTTTACGGGCAACGGCCTGAAAGATCCGGACCTCGCAGTTAGGAGCGTTGTCAGCCAAACCACCGAGATAGAGCCAACACTCGAGGCCGTGGAAGCCGCGTCTCTGGTCACGGCATCGTAACATCAAGGAGACAGGACATTCAGCCACAACTCATTCAGCAGGCAATAACCACCCTCCTAGACGGAGTTGGCGAGGACACCAAACGCGAAGGGCTACAGGAGACACCGCACCGGGTAGCCCAAATGTATGAATGGCTCCTATCCGGCACCGGACTGGACCCAGCATCAGCCCTCGATGCCGTGTTTGAAGCAGACCATCAAGACCCGGTGGTATTGAGCAACATCACCTTTTATTCCCTGTGCGAGCATCACCTTCTGCCGTTCTTTGGCACTGCTCGGGTTGCGTACATCCCCAATGGCAAGATCTCCGGAATAAGCAAACTGGCTCGCGTGTTAGAAGTAGCCTCTCGCCGGTTGCAAGTACAAGAACGCCTCACCGGCCAGGTGGCCGACGCCATATTTTCCGCCCTAGACCCCCACGGCGTTGTCGTGGAGTTGCAGGCGGAACACATGTGCATGTCCATGCGGGGAATTCAGAATCCGGGTAACCGGGTCGTTACCACCGCAATCAGGGGCCGGTTCGAAAACAAAGGCCTTGGCGAAAAGGGGCTATTGGCCCTATTACATCGCGAGGTAGATTGATGGCGCCCAAGCCCCTCACATCCTTTCATGAGATAGAGGCTGAGTGGGAAGGCGTGCTGACGTCCAGCCCGGTAAACACCGTATTCCTCACACCCCAGTGGCAGGAAGTGTGGTGGGACACCTTCGGCGACGGCAAGGACATGGCCGGATTTTACATTCCATCCAATGACGGGCCAGATGCTAACCGTGTCGACGGTATAGCCTCACTCACGATATCGGGCGACACCCTGTCGTTCGTCGGAAACCAAGAAACGGTCGATTACAACGATTTCATGGTGCGTCCGGGCCACGAAACGGATTTCTACCAAGCGTTGCTGACCAGCTTGGAAGACCGGCAATGGGACGTTATGCGGCTGGATTCCCTGGTGGAGAATTCTCCCACTTTGACCCACCTACCGGATCTGGCGCGCCAGCACGGCTATTCGGTGGAGATAGAAAAAGAAGACACGGCATCGGGCATTGAGTTACCGTCATCATGGGATGAATACCTGGCTATACTGTCAAAAAAGGACCGCCACGAATTGCGCCGCAAATTCCGGCGATTGGAGACTGTTCCTAATTGGAAATGGTATGCGGTCACCGGCGAACAGCAGGTGATGTCACGCTTAGAAGATTTCCTTAGGCTGATGAAGCAGAGCAGCGAAGCAAAAGAAGAGTACATGACCGAGGAACACGAACGGTTTTTCAATAATATGGCCCGGAGAATGTCCCAAATGGGCCTGCTTCGGTTGTATTTCCTTGAACTGGAGGGTAAGCCGGTAGCCACAAGCCTCTGTTTCGACTACGCCTCTTCCAGGTTGCTGTACAATAGCGGCTACGACCTTGATTATGGTTACTACAGCGTTGGGCTATTGCTCAACGCTCTCTGCCTCCGAGAAGCGATTGAGCAGGGAATCGGCTATTTTGATTTTCTACGGGGTTCTGAAACCTACAAGCAACACTTGGGCGGCAAGCAGCATGACCTATACCAGATGGTGGTAAGGCGAAATTGAACGTAAATAGAGTAGCTTTCATATCCTTCCACGCCTGCCCTCTCGCTTCTCCGGGAGAGGGAAAATCGGGGGGTATGAACGTGTATGCCAGGCAGCTCGCTCTTGCTTTAGGGAACGCCGGTGTGCAGGTAGACATTTTCACCCGGGACCACACAGACACCGAATCCAAGATCACTGAGATCGCTCCGGGAGTGCGAGTGATCCACCTGCCAGGAGGCCCCACCGAAACGGCGTTGGACGGGCTATTTCCCCACCTGCCCGAATTCAGCCAAGCCCTACTGGAATTCCAGATAGAGACCGGGCTAACTTATCAGGCAGTCCACTCGCACTACTGGCTTTCTGGTTGGGTAGGGCAACAGATGGCCACTGAATGGCGAGCCCCACACATCCTCACTTTCCACACACTATCTCTTATCAAGATGCAGTCCCGGGCGGGAGAGTCGGAGCCGGCGACCCGGCAGCAAGTGGAGCGGGAGTTGATGGCGTCGGCGGATCACATCGTCGCATTCAGCCCCCATGAAAGGGACGCCATGGTTCGGCTATACCAAGCCGACGCAACCAGAATCGGGCTGATACCGTGCGGCGTGGATCTGTCCCTGTTCCGCCCCTTGGATCAACAAGAAGTGAGGGAAAAGCTGGGGCTCAACGGCGAGAAAGTGCTTCTGTACGTTGGCCGCATCGAGCCCTTGAAGGGACTTGAACTGTTGCTGCACACTGCCGCCCAACTGCAAACCTTCGAGCAGATAAGGGTGTTGGTAGTGGGAGGTGGCGCCGGGCGGGACCAAGAGATAGACCGGTTACGCGAATTGGCCAAAAGTCTAAACGTTGACAAGGTGTTCGATTTTATAGGCAGAGTAGATCAGCAGGACCTGCCCCTCTACTACAACGCCGCCGACGTTTGCGTGGTGCCATCCTTCTACGAAAGTTTCGGACTGGCCGCCCTGGAATCCATGGCATGCGGTACCCCGGTTGTCGCCACCCGTGCGGGAGGCCTCTCCACGATCATTCAACACGGGCGAACCGGTTATCTAAAGGCCTGGCGCTGCCCGGAAGCTTTCGCCAGTTCCGTGGAGATGATAATATCGAGCAGGAACCTGCAACATAGCATGGGACTAGCAGCCCGCCGCCGGGCCGAGGGATTGAGCTGGGACAACGTTGCGGGGCAAATCGCCGGTGTCTACGACTCGCTGATCACCGAGAGCCGCTAGAACCAACCGGAGGAACATTTGGCCGAGCCACCCCTGCCGCCGTACAACCCTCCACGTTCTGACCGCTCTAACCCATTTCGCAAGATTATAATCCACATCCAGCGAACCTTGGGTGCGGGTATATTGGTGATGTTGCCCATCGGCGTCACCATTCTGATCCTCAAATTCCTGTTCGATCTCCTGGACGGTATTCTCAAAGAGCCCCTTGGCTTGCTTCCAGGCCCGGAAATACCCGGCATTGGCCTGGCGGTTTTGATTGTATCTGTCTACTTAGTGGGCATCATTGCGGCCCAAGTGGTGGGCCGTCGCCTCATAGCATTTGGACACCGGGTGCTGGAGGTGATTCCCCTAGTCAAGAACATCTACGGCACCACCCGGTCTGCGGTAGAACTACTTTCCAACAACAACGAATCCCGCTACAGCGGCGTGGTTCTCATCGATTGGCCCCGCCCAGGGATCCAGTCCATCGGTCTGGTGACTTCAAGGATGGTCGACACCGACGGCAAGGAAGTGCTGGCGGTCTACATACCCACTACGCCGATCCCATCGTCAGGGTTTCTGGTCATGGTGGCGGCGAAGGACGTGACTCAAACCGAGATGTCAGTGGACGACGCCATGAAAGTAATCATATCCGGGGGGATACTGGCGGGACGTGTCTTCAAGCAGTTTGGGGTGATGGCTCAGGAAAGGAGCAACTCGAACCAGTGAAGCTCTCCCACTTTCTCAAACCCGACCGAGGTGTATAAACGAGTCGCCGGGGTGTTGGTGCCGTCCACCTGAAGGCCGATATCAGCCACATCCAAGGACCTAAGATATTCCATTGACGCCAGCAGTATCGTACGGCTGATTCCCCGGCCACGGTACTCTGGAACAACTCCGATCATCCCTATGACACCCCTGGTGTTTTCGTTCAGGGGACTTAGGCAAGTCCAGCAATACCCAGCGGTCTTGTCCCCGTCATTCAGGATAAGTATCCCTTGGTTGGACGTGTTAGGCATCTGGCTGCGGTATTCTATCTGGTCCACCGTGTTTGGACAAAATCCCCAGCTGCCTTCAAAGGCCGAATTCTGGGCTTCGGTCAGATCGGCAGCATCCCCCGGCTGGTATGAACGAACGCTGAAGCCCGGAGGTCTCTCCTGATCTGGCAGCTCATCTTGGCTCCAGACCATGTCCCAATAGACACGAACTAGAGAGAAGCCTTCGGCCTCTAGCATCTTGGCCCTGGAAGGGTTGCCGCATACACAGATATGGACGACCTTAGCCCCGATATGCCGGGCTCGGTCCACCGAACGCCGGACCAACTCAAGCTCTTGGGGCGTTCCCTCCAGATCACGGGCTATACCCATCTCCAATACAGAACGGCCGATGGGCAATTCCGGGAATATCAAAGAAAATCCCCGCACCCGCCCGCCTTCCTCTAGTAAGAAACAGTTGTCCTCCGGGGCCAGGCCCGGCACACCCAGAGATTGTTCAAAGGTGCCAAGGCCCAACTCCCTGGATTTCGGGCCCCAACTATTGAGAGACTCGATGAATTCCAGCAGGCCGGACATCCGGCTGTTGTTGAAGTTGACGATTGGCAAGAATCAATTTCCTCGCCGGGTACGACCGCTATCGTTAGATAGAGCCCGTTCCGGACCAAAAATGGCGATCTGGCGTTGCAGGCATGGAAATGGCCTTCGGCGCTCTCGGCGGATTGTAGCAGAGTCGCCTACCCTGGACAAGGCAGAAATTAGCTTCGGAATCGGCTTTTTCAGCTACGAAGAACCCCACTGGGGCGGAGCTCGGAACAACGTCGCAAAGACCTTATGAGTGATTGTTATCCAGCACCCTCAGGGCCTTCCGAAACACCTTGAGTCTGGCGTTGGCATTCTCTACAACCCCTACTGGGCATGGTGAAGTTTGCTAGCCTGCCTGTCCCGGTTATAATGCCATTCGTGAAGCATATCGATTGCTTGCCGGCCAGTCACGACCCTGGCAGCAACAACAGAATCAAGGAGTAATCATGCCGGAGATAGAGATCCTGTTACCCGGATTCAGCATCAACACCGACCAAGCAACCCTGGGCCTTTGCACGGTAACGCTGGTCCGGGGAGAAAAGCTGACGGTGGTCGACGTGGGCCACTTCGGACGCCGGTCCATGCTTGTGGATACCCTTCGCGCCCATGGCTTGGAACCTGAAGACATCGGCCGGGTCATTCTTACCCACGCCCACTGGGACCATTCCCAGAATACCGACCTCTTCCCCAACGCGGAGATCGTGATATCCAAGCGGGAGTTGGAGTACAGCCGTAACCCCAGGGCCGGCGACTACGCCACGGCCAAGTATTTCGCCGACACTCTGGCCGGGCACGACGTAGTGGAAGTTGCCGGGGAAACGCAGATAGAAGAAGGCATAGGCACCATGGACACGCCGGGCCACACCGCCGGACATCACAGCGTTCTGGTCCAGACCTCCGGAGGGCTTGTATGCCTTGGCGGCGACGCCGTTTCCGACGCCGGAGCGGTGCGGCGGGGACTGCCTGCTTTCGTTTTCTGGAGCGTTGAAGAAGCCCAGGCCAGCCTCAAGAAGATATTCGACGCGGCATCGGTCATCTATCCAGGTCACGACCGCCCCTTTAAAGTGACTGGGGACGAGATCGAATACCTGGTGGACGCGCCGACCATCAAGATCAGTGGGTTCTTGGACGCCACCAGGGACATGGTATCGGTGGAACTGGGCCTACCGCCCAAGTTCACGCCCAGGATCAACCCTGACGCACTGGCCTGACACCCCCAAGACCCGCCGGGCTACAAGTTAAATCCAATAGGCAAATCTATTTGGAAAGGTGATGTTATGGCGAACGAATTGACGATATTGGTAGGTACCGCAGGCCAAGGAATCATGCGCAGCGGCGACAATGGCGAGTCATGGCAACGGGTAGCCATTAACCAGGGGATGTACCAGAACCCGGTGATTCGGGTCCTGGTGAATCACCCATCCAAGCCCAACGTCATCTACGCCGGGACCGACCGGGGTGTCTACCAAAGCGACGACGCCGGTAAGAATTGGCAGTCTAAAGAGTCTCCGATGAGCGGCTCTTCTGTTTGGGCGATGGCCATCGACCCCACGAACCCTGACATCATGTTCGCCGGGACCGGCGCGCCCAGCCCCGTCGCCATGTTCCGGTCAACCGATGGCGGCAATAGCTGGGAGAAGCGGCCCATGGAGGTGGCCGAAGAATGCCCCATCGGCCTTCCCCAAATGACCGCCATCGCCATCGACCCTACAGATCCCCGCAGCATTTGGGCGGGCGTCGAGGTTGACGGCCTGCGCCACAGCACCGACGGCGGAGACACTTGGGAAAAGGCCGGCCGGGACATTCCTAACCTAGACGTGCACAACATAGCAGTGACGGCAGGGCCGCCCAAAACCGTGGTGGTCGTCGTCAACAACGACGTGTTCACTAGCACCGACGACGGCGCCACCTGGACCGCCGTTGCCATCAAAGATGTCTTTCCCTACACCTATCCCCGGGGAATCACGATCCACCCCGCCGACCCCAAGACCGTCTTCCTAACCATCGGCGACACCACGCCCGGAAGAATCGGCACGGTGATGCGCTCCCAAGACACCGGCAAAACCTGGGAGAATCTCTCCCTCTCCGACCCGCCCAACAGCGCCATGTGGGTAGTAAACGTCCAGCCCGCCAACCCCCAGATAGCCTTCGCCGGCAGCCGCTACGGCCACCTATACCGCAGCAACGACGGCGGCAACTCCTGGAACAAACAGTGGCGGGAGTTCAGCGAGATATCTTCTGTGTTGTCCATACCGGGCTGACCCGGAACGTGCACGGCGACCGGGGAGGGCGGCTAGCAACAACAGTAGGTAGCGGATTGCTACCTACTGTTCAGCCTCCTCACCAGCCTCCGAGTCCGGGTCCTGTCCCCGACGCAGCCGTTCCAACTCCGCCTCCTTGGCCTCGTACTTGGCCTGCCACTGAGCGGCTGCCTCTTGGTCGCCTCGCTGTCTCGCGATTTCAGCCAAATCACGGTAATTTAGAGATACGTTGGGTAGGTCGAGCGATTCATAGATCCCAAGGGACATGCGAGCATTCTCTTCGGCCAGCCCAAGATTGCCCAGCATACGTTGCAAAATTCCCAATTGGCCGTATGACGCCGCGGCTGCGAGCTGATTCTCCATATCTAGCTTGATGTCCAGACTTTCTTCCACAGAGTCAACCGCCCGAGACAGAAGAACGGCCTGCTTAACAGGGTCGCCTTCATTTTCGGCCTGGGTTTGGTAGAGAATGCCGGTGTTTTGGGCCACGACTGCCAGTTGAGGTTTATCGTTCAGTTGCTTAGCCAGTTCCCGGCTGCGGGCGTACCAGGCTTCGGCGGCATCCAGGTGGCCAAGCGCCCTTTCGGCGGTGGCGAGTTGGTTACAAGTACGCATTTCAGCGCCTCGATTAGTGGCCCGCTGAAAGAGGGTGATGGCTTCCTTGTAAAGCTCGATAGACCGGTCGAGATTACCCATTTCGTCTTGCAAACTGCCCTGGTGTTGTAGGAGGCTCCCTTGCACACCGAGGTCACCGGCGGCCTCAAACGCTTCAGTGTAGCGGGCGTCGGCTTCGGAGTATCGTTGTTGCGCCATCAGTATCTGGGCGGTGCGCCCGAGGCCAGTGGCAATTTCCCGCTGATTGCCCAGTTCCTGCCTTATAGCCAGGCCTCGCTCGGCGACCTCCAGAGCCCGATCAAGCTGGCCCAAACTGCTGTAGGCGTTGGCTAGGGAACCTAGTGTAGCGGACACGTTGTCACGGGCGTCGTGGCCTAATTGCTCGAAACGGGTGATCGCCATTTGCAGCGGCGCCAGGGCTAGGTTATTGTGACCGGAGGTGTAGTAGATTCGCCCCAGGTAGGCTTGGGACACAGCAAGTTGGAAGGTCGGGTCTGCTCCACCGGCCAGGTCTTCGGTTTCCAGGCGGGTGATCAAAGTCTTCACCATCTGGATTGCCTCGGCAGCGTGGCCTTGGGTGAGGAGGCTCCAGGCATGTTGACGGATGGAGCCGGAAGTAACCCCGTCCAGTTCACCACCCTCCGACAACTGGCCGCGTACCCAGGCCACTAGAGCATCCCGCTCTCGCAGCCTACCCGCCGATTCCAGGTAGATGCGCAGAGTATCGGCCATGTTTCCGCCTTCCTGACGGTCACCGCGCCGGAAGGCTCTATCGATGGCGATCCGCAGGTTGGCTTCCTCCCGGGCCAGCAGGGCCATCCCGTTAGCCGGCTGGTTGCCCCGCAGAGCCTGGTTAGCAGCGCCTGCTACACTCCGGTAAACCCCTATGAAGCGCCGCTCTGCAGCTTCACGGTCGGGAACCTGCTCGGTTGTAGCGGCATAGCGCAGCGTCGGGTGAAAGCGGAGGTAAGGTGGGTCTGAGATCTGGATATCCTCGTCAACACTGACAAGGGCCGTGGCCACCAGTTCGCTCCGGATAGGCTCCCAGGTTCCGGCTTCCAATTCGGCGAAGTCCAATAGGAACTGCTCGAAAACACCCCCCTCGAACCACGCCAGGTATGGCAGCACCTTCTGGGCGGCTTCGCTAAGCCGAGTCTTGGAGAACTCCATGGAGGCTAATAAGGAACGGTTTCGCGGTTCGTCGACATTCTCGTCGGCAAATCGGCTCAGCAGCGTGCCGAACTCCGAGCGGATTCGGGCTGGGGTCATTTTTTCCAAATGGGGAGCCACCAACTGAATGGATAAGGGGTGGTCGTCCAGGGTGTCCAGCAAGGCGTCAATTTCCGTCCGGTCGCAGCCGGGCCGGTCGGTGGCGATGTTCTTCAAGCCGGTTACTGCCGCCAGCAGGTGCAGGCTGTCGGGCCGGGCTAACCCCTCCAGGGCCAACTCTTTGATGGCGGGCAGGTTGGTGTTTGCCGGACGGCAAGTAACCAAAAGCCGGCCCTCCGGCGACCCATCGGTCAATTCCCGGTAGAGTCTCTGCAGTCGGCCCCGTTCTTCAGCGCCGAACTCCAGGGGCGACTCCACGGCGTCCGTTGTTTCCTTATCCGTGGATGGCGGCTGGCCGTTCTGGAAGATGGGCAGGGTGGACTCGAAATTGTCCCAGACCAGCAGAACCTTGCGCTGGTGAAAGAGGCGGACGGCGGTGGCCCATTGGTCCTCGGCGAGACGAGAGCTGAACGACTCTCCCTCCAGGGCCTTACCGATGAGTTGGACCACCCGGTCCGCCTCGACTTTTTGCTCAAAGCTGCAGAAGACGGCGGAGTCGAAACGCCCCTTACGCAACCACCAGGCCGCGGCCTCCCGGGCTAGGGCGGTCTTACCCATACCCCCCATTCCGCTGAGCAGCACGGAGGGGTAGTTTCGGAAGTCCCGCTCCAACTGCAGCATCTCCATTGCGCGACCGTGAAAACGATACATCGGCTGCAACGGGAAGCCTTCTAAAGTTCCATTCTCAGAGACCGGTTCTTCGACCGGTGAGGTAGCTGCGCTGACGGCGCTGTGTCCACCGGGGAACAAGGCTAGGTCATCGCCCACCTGGTAAAGCTGGGGGATGAACCAGTCTTGCAGTTCAATGGTCTCGGGATTGGGACCTTGGTGCAGCCAACGCTTGCGGTTGGCGTTGAGCTTGGCGCGGGCCTCTTCCAAGGACTGGCCGATGGTCAAGCCGTCAACCAGCGCCTGGTAAAAACGCTCCACGAGCAGCCGGGCCGCCTCGACGTGGACCGAATGGCTGAAGGCGATGACGCTCCCCACCCCGCTCTTGATCAACGCCGGGGCCACCGAGCCGTAAATTTCCTTGTCGGAAAGATCGGAGCCACGGCAGGCCTCCAGCAGCACCAGGGGCACCTCAAGCCGGACCAATTTTTCACCAAGTTGGGCACCAGTGACCAATTCGGTGGTAGCGTCGTCCTTCTCAAATGCTAGGGCACCCACACCGATCTGTGGGACGTAAGTGCCGTGCCCATCGAAGTGCACAATGTGATATGGCAGTTTGTCTCTGCGCGCCTGAGAAATTCTCTCTTCCAGTTCGGCCAGCGTAGGCGGGTCGCAAAAGTCCACGGATACCTGGCCCGGAGGCAGGGCGTCAAGAGCATCGAGCAAGGGAGCGATGCTGTTACGAGGGTCGATGAATCCGATATCGCTGGGTCGGCTGACGATTAGCAACACCCGGAGGGGCGGTTTCATGTCGAATTTGTTGACCTTACTACTGGTCTCTAGCTGGCGGCGGATGGTCACTCCCTGGAATGTGAGTGGCGCGGTTTCATCACGCATCATCTCCCAGGGCTGTCCCAGAACGCTGGGGTCGGATGCGCCGATGGTCAGCAGGCTGGAACTGTGTGCGTTCGCCGCCTTCATTAGACCATCTCGGATCTTGCGCCCGGCGCGGTTAACAAAGATAGCCTCGGATAGGTTTTGGCCCCAGGATTCGAACTTGGCTTCGATGCCGTGGGCTCTGACGTAATCTCCGGCTCCGGGGAATTGGAGATAGGTCTCCAAGTACCAGCGCAGCTCGGCCATGTCTTCCGCGGTCAGAGGCAGGATCAATGAGAACGAGTCGGTCTCCTCCGGCTCCACCCACTGAGCGTTGTAACCATCGTCGTCCGCTTTCACTACCAGACGGGCATGGTAGGGTGCGGGTGGAAGATCGCCTGTGGTAGCTAGAGTCTCGGCGCTGGAAAGAATGTTGCGTGTGACCAGCTTATATAAGTCATTTTCACTATTGTGAGGTTTTGCGATGGAAATATGACTGCCGGCAACTATCCGGACGCTTTCCTGGGCGTTGAACTCACCGATGACCTGCTTCATAGGAGCAAGCCAGTCATGATTTCCGACATAGTTGAAGATTTTCGGCAGAGCGATCTTACCCCGGGAGCATGACTTAACAACGGTATCCCAAGCCCGCAGGATATCTAATAATACTGGACTGTTCCGACGTAGTTCCGCAGCCAGGGGATTGATCTTTCTGATACCTTGCAGAGCTCTCGGTGCTCTCGAAGCTCCCATGTGGGGCACGCCTATAAAATGAACATCTCGTATCTTCTTGAAGAACTCTCGCTGAGCCAAGTTGTTGAACGTTTCGATCAAAAAGCGGCGGGTCACCAATCCACCTAAACTATGCGCGATGATAAATACGTTCTTGTTTTCGTGAGCGTGCGCGTCTATAAAGGTCAGCAGCCGCCCAGCAATATCAGCTATCCCCTGGGAGTTGCGCACCATATGAGACTCATAGCCGAACGAGGCCACATCGAAACCGCTGTCGAATCCTTGATCAACTTGCCGAATCAAAGATGGGAACTTAGCCCACGTGGCTTCGGGGTGTCCGGTGTAGCCGTGGATAAAGAGCACCAAGTTGGGCTCGCGGGCGTTATCGTCCTTCCAGATCCACGACCCATACTCATCAACTTCGATTTCACGCTTGACCATAGCCCCACTCCGCTGCTACTAAGCTGGCTCATGCTACCCGTGGCCCGTCGGGTAGACCGTTGCTTCCTAATTTATATGCTGTTGGCTATGTAATTACCATCTTGTTCAATACCTATATGACTATATTTTACACCATGCCGAGCCTGTCGCACATAGGATTTCTGTTTTCGAGTAACTAATCGTAGAGGAATCAACGTGTGCATTGTTGCCTACATATTAACGGGCGTGGTAACCGCCTAGTCCGGTGGACAAGCCGTCCACTCCGACGTACCATTCCTCCGTCATCGCCGGGCATGTCTCCATCGGTGCAGCCGGCTAAATCGGATCATGGGGTAAGTAGTTATGGCCGAAAAGCAGATATTGTGCGCCTTCGGGGTAGACTTGGACGCCGTCGCCGGGTGGCTGGGGTCGTATGGCGGTGAAAACTCACCCGATGATATCTCCCGTGGCATATTCGCCGGGGAAGTTGGCACCCCTCGCCTGATTAAACTGTTCGACAAGCTGGGAATAAAGACCACCTGGTTCATCCCCGGCCACTCCATCGAAACATTCCCCAAAGAAACGGCGATGATAGTCGAGGCCGGACACGAGATTGGGATGCATGGGTACTCCCATGAAAACCCGATCGACATGTCTCCCGAGCAGGAAGAAGCGGTCCTGGTGAAGTGCATCGACCTGATTACCAAGATATCCGGGAAGCGGCCCACCGGATACGTCGCCCCTTGGTGGGAGTTCAGCCACGTCACAAATGAGTTGTTGCTGAAACACGGTATCAAGTACGACCACAGCCTGATGCACAAGGACTTTGAGTGCTACTACGTCAGAGTCGGCGACCGTTGGACGAAGATTGATTTTTCGCTAGCCGCCGGCGATTGGATGCAAGGCCTGGTCAGGGGCCAAGAAACCGACTTGGTCGAGATACCCGCCAATTGGTACTTGGACGATCTGCCTCCGATGATGTTCATCAAGAAATCGCCCAACAGTCACGGATTTGTGAATCCCAGAGACATAGAACAGATGTGGCGGGACCAGTTCGACTACATCTACCGGGAGTACGATGAAGCGGTTTTCCCCATCACGATACATCCAGACGTGAGCGGACGGCCGCAGGTATTACTTATGTTGGAGCGGCTGGCCGCCTACTTGATGTCCCATCCCGGAGTTAGGTTCTGTAAGTTCGATGAGATCGCCGACGACTTCGCCCAACGCCATCCCAGAACCAACCCTAGCGGATAACAGATAATCTTCGATTCACCTTATTAAAGAGCTAAATCAACAACGTTAGGGAGGAATTCATGGTAATGGAATGGGAACATGTAGCCGGTCCATTCAGCCGGTTGACGGAAGGACCCGCCTGGGACGGGGAAAAGCTTCTGTTCACCTACATTCCCGGCAGCCGCATCATGGCCTATGACCCGGCAACCGGCGAGTGTGAAGTGTACCGCGACAACACCAACCACACCAACGGCCTGGCTTTCGACATGGACGGCCGCCTATACGGTTGCTGCTCCGGCGGACGCTCCATCGTGCGCTTCGAACCCGACGGCGGCACAACAACCATCGTCGATTCTTTGGACGGACAACCGCTCAACACACCCAACGACCTTGCCATCGACCGTCAGGGACGCATCTGGTTCAGCAACCCGTGGAACGCGGGAAACATCGACCCCAGCCAAGTACAGGTGATGACCCGCAAGGACATACTACGGGCCGACCCTCAGCCCGACGGGAGCTGGACCTGCCGGCAGATGACCTTCGACACAACGGGAACCAACGGTCTGCTTATCTCTCCGGACCAGCGTAGCCTATACATCATCCAGACCGATCCCGATGGTGACCGGGAGTTAAGGTCCTACCCGATCCAGGACGATGGCACCCTGGGCGAATACATCGTGCTGCACCAGTTCGGGCGGGACCACCGGGGACCGCAGCGGGCCATCGACGGCATGTGCCTGGACTCCGAGGGCAACATCGTCGGCGCCGCCGGGAACTGGGTGAGCGGCCCCGGCCCTATGATCTACGTTTGGACGCCGGCCGGCCGGGTCCTGGAGACCTACCCTATGCCTGTAGGCGTGGAAGGTCCCACCAACTGCGCCTTCGGCGACTACGACCAGGGCACCCTTTACGTCACCTCCGGCCAAGGCCACCTCATCCGCACCCGCGACACCGGACGCCGGGGCTGGATCATGTGGCCCCCGGTCCGGTAAGTCCCAGAGCAGACCAGACTTGTTAATGTCTCAAGCACAAGCTTCATCTCACATTCTGCCATGAGGCACGGAGAGGTTTATGTCAACCAGCATCAACATGGAAACCAGCGCGACTTTTGACAAGGCGGGGGTGAGATTTAACTTCAATCTATCCACTCCGTCCAGCGGGAATCAGGCCCAACTCAACATCACGGTGGACGATCTGGCCAATGGCCAGCGGCTGCCCTTCAACCACCAGGCCTGCCCTGCGGTGCACGATTTCACCCGGGGATTCACCCGCTGGTTGGGCACCAAAGGATTTCGAGCAACCCGCAACGACGATGAGATAGTCGCCGAGGCCCGCTCGGAAATGACTTCGGCTCAACTCACCCAAGGGTTCCGGGATGCCTTGGACATGGTGGACCAGAAATTCTCAAACTACCTGGGGCCGATCATCGGCTCGGACTCATATTCCGACGTTGTCTACAAAAAAGAAGACGGGGTCGCTTGGCTGCTGCTGAACCGTCCGGAAACCTATAACGCCAAGCGGGGCATCACCATGGATGAGATGGCCACTAGCCTGTTAGACGCCGCGGGCGATTCCAGCATCCGGGTAGTAGTGATCTCCGGAGCCGGCCCCAACGGCTTTTGCACCGGCAACGACCAGAGTTACGACCCGGAGTTAGAGCACTCGGCCTACCGGGGAGAGGCCGAGGTGCGGTATAGCCAGGTGGTTCAGCAGATGGCCCAGCCGGTGATAGCAGCCGTGGACGGCTTCGCTATCGGTTCCGGAAACATCTTGGCCTATACCTGCGACTTCACCATTGCTACCACCAGATCCAGGTTCGGACAGACTGGGCCGAGAGTTGGCAGCCCGGCCAACGGTCATACCGTGGCCATGCTGGCGGCCAGGGTGGGCCAAAAGCGGGCGCGGGAAATCTGGATGTTGTGCCGCCAGTACACTGCCCAGCAGGCCTATGACATGGGATTGGTCAACATTGTGGTGGAGCCGGACCGGCTTTGGGCCGAGGTTGACCGGTGGATCGCCGACATCAAGAATGTCAGCCCGGTAATTCTTCAGACCCAGAAGATGTCATTCAATCGCCACGACCATTTCCAGGACCCGGCAATGACCCCGATACAGGAATACATGCCCGACTACCAAGCAACGGAGGAAGCCCGGGAACGCCGGACGGCCTTCATCGAACGGCGGCCGATAGACCCGTCCAAGAACGTGCCGTACATCAAGGTTCCCATCGGCTAGTATCCGGTCCGTTCGTCCGCGTCTTTCCCGCCCTTCCGCGGAAGGGGAACCCAGTGATGTAGCTACCCCTAGGCATTCACCATATTCCGAAATATCCCCTGGATTCCAGCCTGCGCCGGAATGACGTGGGGGACGCGGCCCGGCAAGGGTATCGGCAACCCCACACCGCCTGGGACGTTAAAACTCGATTATGGCGCGGCCCGCAATCTCGCCGGCCTTCAGAGCGTCGCAGGCTTCGTTGATGTCGTCCAGCCTGTAGCGGCGGGTGACCAACTTATCCAGTGGGAACTTCCCTTCTTGGTACCACCTCAAGAACATAGCAAAGTCCTTGTCCGGGTAGGTCGCACCCAGGCTGCCCCGGTATTGCCGTTGGTGCGTCACAAAGAGCCGGGAATTTATCGTGATGTCCCATCCGGGCAGGCCGATCAGCACCGCCATGCCGCCATGGTTATCGGCGCCTGGGCCGCCGCCTCTGGTCGACGGCAGGATCTGCTCGTTGGTGATCTTTAAACCGATGGCATCAAAGGCGTAGTCCACGCCGCCGCTGGTAATCTCCTGGATGGCCTCAACAGGGTCCCCTTTGGAAGCGTTCACCATGTGGGTCGCCCCGAATTCTTGGGCCAGTTGCAACTTCTCGTCCGTGAGATCCACGGCGATGATGGGATAAGCCTCCAAGATGGCGGCCATCTGTATCGCACACAGACCCACGCCACCGACCCCGTACACCGCCACCGAGTCCCCAGGCCGGACCTTTGCCGTGTTCAGCACCGCGCCGGCCCCGGTGAGGACGGCGCACCCGACGATACAGCTGATGTCGGTGGGGGCGTCTTTGGGGATCGGCACCACGTAATCACCGCTGATCAGGACATCTTCTCCCCACGTGTAAGTGCTGCCGTGAACCGGCTCTTCATGGTAGGTGATGCCAGAAGGCAGTGCCGCCGGCCGGCCCCTGACGGGTGTTCTGGGGACCCAAGTCACTATGGCGTGGTCTCCTTCCTTCAGGTGGGTCACGTCGCGGCCCACCTGCGCCACTATCCCGGTCCCTTCATGGCCAAGCACCAAAGGGCGGGGAAGGCTGTCGTTCTCCATCTGATGGAGTTGGGAGTGGCAGACCCCGCTGGAGTAAAGTTTGACTATGACTTGATCTGCCCTTGGTTCGGGGACTTCCAGTTCGTCGACCAAAAGTTGGCCGCCTGGAGCGATCTGAATCGCGGCTCTGGTTTTCATTACATCTCCAAATATCGCAAGTGAAGAAAGGTCTCACCCTCCGTCTATCGATGGGCGGCCAGAAACTGAAGATTTCGGTCTCGAATCATCTGATCCGCCACCAATTCTACACCTGGCAAAGCTACGCCGCGCGGAGTTTATCATGTGGAGCGTCCCAGGCTCCCGCAGTGGACAATCCCGCCCGCTCCGACGTACTATTTCCCCATGCCGGTTCCTAGCACTCAAATTATACGAATAGCTGCAGCGGCCCCATAGTAGAGTCCAATCCCCCTGGCAGCATAGCCCGTGTCTTCATTGGCCGCCAGACCGAGTTGGCCGAACTGGAAGCGAACGTGGCGGAAGCCGTGGCCGGGCAGGGTAGGCTGGTAATGCTGGCCGGTGAGCCAGGCATCGGCAAGACCCGGACCGCCGAAGAATTGGGTGTGCTGGCCGAACATCGGGAGCCCAGGTGCTCTGGGGCCGGTGCTATGAAGAGGAAGGTGTGCCGCCGTACTGGCCTTGGGTGCAGGCCATCCGGTCCTACATAAGAGAGAAAGATCCAGAGGAGCTTCGGTCGGTGATGGGCGCCGGCGCCGAACACATCGCCGAGATCGTCGCCGACGTTCGGGAGCGATTGCCCGGGTTGAGAACACCGCCCCAAGTGGAACCGGACCAGGCCCGCTTCCGCCTCTTTGATTCCATCACGTCCTTCCTGAAGAACGCGGCGCAAGACAAACCGCTCATGCTAGTCCTGGACGACCTGCAATGGGCCGATCGGTCGTCTCTGCTGCTTCTGGAGTTTCTGGCCCGGGAGATTGGCTCCAGCCAGTTGTTCCTGATCGGCGCCTACCGGGACGCGGAGCTTTCGCCGGAACACCCCTTGGCCCAAAGTTTAGATGCCTTGGACCGTAGAGGGCTGCTCCGCCGGGTGAACCTGCGGGGCCACACTCGGAATGACGTGGCCCGTTTCATCGAAGTAACCGCCGGTCTATCTCCACCGGAGGAGCTCGTGGAGGCGGTCTACACTCAGACCGAGGGCAATCCCCTATTCATTACAGAAGTGATTCGGCTGCTGATGCAGGAAGGGGACCTAACTGCCGGCTCTGGCGCCGGGCTAGAAACGTGGATCGGCCGTATTCCCAAGGGTGTCAGAGACGTGATTGGCCGACGGCTTAATAGCCTGTCGGACGAATGCAACGATATCCTGACCATCGCGACAGTCAGCGGCCGGGAATTTGAGCCGAGCCTGATTGCCCCATTGGTCGAGAACACGTCTGAAGACCGGCTCCGAGAGGTGCTGCAGGAGGCGATGGCGGCATTGCTCATCGAGGAGTTGCCCCGGGGCCGCTATCAGTTTACCCATGCCCTCGTTCGAGAAAAATTCGCGGAAGAGATGTCCCAGACCAGGAAAGCGGGACTCCACGCCACCATTGGAGAGACCCTGGAAGAGATTTACGGCGATGATGTCGAACCACACGCCGCCGAATTGGCTCATCACTTTAGGGAGGCACAGACGGCTGTAGGCAAAGAGAAGTTAGTACATTATTCGTTGTTGGCCGGGGATCGTGCGTTGGCTTCCTATGGCTACGAAGACGCGCTGGATTATTCTGAGCGAGGACTAGTTGCCCGGGACATAGACCTATCCGGACCAGAGCCGGCTAATGACGAAGAGGCCGCGGCCCTGCTGTTCGGACTGGCCCGGGCCAAGTCCGCCACCGGCGTTGGACATCAGCTTTCTGAAGCGTTTTCCGCCTTAAGCCGCGCCTTCGAATACTACGCCGGGACGGGAAGTGTCGCCCAAGCGGTGGCCGCG
>ENA-ORDI01000305-ORDI01000305.1-marine-metagenome-genome-assembly--contig:-NODE-305-length-35429-cov-4.449791_pt1 | contig 35429 bp, 20 predicted proteins | sample MGYA00248628_ERZ508525 | MGnify/ENA primary metagenome ERZ508525 (study PRJEB26195, sample SAMN05422138) | marine metagenome | isolation source: East of Porto Seguro, South Atlantic Ocean | place... | reverse complement strand
ATGTTTATCGGTGTGGTGGTTGGTGCATTGACTGGCAAAATTGATGCAGTAACGGAAGCAGCCATTGATATGGCAAAAGTAGCCGTCAACTTGGCCATTGGATTGATTGGCATCATGGCCCTATGGTTGGGTGTTATGAAAATTGCTGAAGAATCGGGACTCATTCGTATCATTGCTAAAGGATTACGTCCCATAACGATTCGCCTATTTCCCGAGGTACCGGAAGATCATCCCGCCATTGGATCCATTGTTTTAAATATGGCAGCCAATATTCTTGGTTTGGGCAATGCCGCCACTCCCCTTGGTCTAAAAGCCATGGAAGAGCTTCATGAATTGAATCCAACCAAAGATACGGCTACCAATGCCATGTGTACTTTTCTAGCTATTAATACTTCCAGTGTGCAGCTCATTCTACCTGCAACGGTTGTGGCACTCATGGGAGCGACTTCCAGTCAAATTTTTATTACCACTATTTTTGCCACTAGTATGTCCACAATCGCTGCCATTACAGCAGTCAAATTTTTAGAAAAACGAAAACGTTTTTCTGTTGGTGGAGGGAGTCAATCATGATTGATTCATTTGTCGGTAGTATTAACGAATTCTCTAAATACATTATTCCATTTTTGTTGGTTGGTATTCCCTTTTATGGATTGGTTTTTAAAAAAGTAAAAGTGTATGAAACTTTCGTAGAGGGAGCAAAAGACGGATTCACTATTGCAGTGCGAATCATACCCTATCTCGTAGCAATATTAGTAGCAATTGGTATGTTTCGTGCATCGGGCGCATTGGATTTATTGCTCAATTTCCTTTCACCAGTTTTAACTCTAATCGGATTTCCACCAGAGAATCTGCCTTTGGCACTCATGCGCCCTTTATCCGGAAGTGGCTCATTGGGTCTATTAACCGACTTAATTAATGAGCATGGTGCAGATTCTCTTATTGCTAAAATTGGTGCCACCATGTACGGTTCTACAGAAACCACTTTTTATGTTTTGGCAGTTTATTTTGGTTCAGTGGGTATTCGGAAAACCCGTCATGCGTTGGTAGCAGGACTATTTGCGGATGCAGTTGGCGTATTAAGTGCCGTTTATATTTGTCAATATCTTTTTGGTGGGATTTGATATCGAAATCAGAATAAAACAAACGGAATTAGGCAATGAAATCAAATAAACGATTTATTTTTACCTCGATTATGTGCGTCTGTATTCTTATACAATGCTCTTCCAAAAACCGCATTTCAGATCTTTTTAACCATGGTATAGAAAAGATTGGTCGAAAATATATTTTTGACAAATCATTAGTAGTTTATCAAGTTGATCTAAAAAATATTGGTGGAAAGTGGACTGTTTCTGGTATGACGAGCCATGCACTCGCTTATCAAGAAATAAATAGTTTTTCGGACTTGTTATTTCAAAAAAATGGTTATATAAATAAAATTGTCTTATTACCTGATTCTGAATTGGGTGATAGTTCATACGCAATTATTAATGTGAGTGTTACACCCATTCGAGAAAAACCCAGCCACGCATCGCAGATGGTAGATCAAGCCATTATGGGATATCCGATTCGATTATTAAAACAAGAAGATGAGTGGTTCTTATCACAAACACACTACGATTATGTAGGCTGGATAAATAAAACCGCATTTCATAGATGTGATTCTTCGTTCTTTGCAGAATGGGAATCGACTGCTCAACACAGAATCGTTGGACTAAATCCTATGATATTTTCCAAACCTGATTTCAAGAGCATTCCGGTAAGTGATGCTGTTTTAAATAACCAAATAAAAGTTTTGAACAGAAATAGAGAATGGGTAAAGATTTCTTTACCGGATGGAAGACTTGGCTATATTCTTAATAGTGAAATTGACACTTTAAAAATTGTTTTTCATAAATCAACCTATCGTAAAGATTTATTATCAAAGGCATATCAAATGATGGGTGTTCCTTATTTATGGGGTGGAAATTCTTCAAAAGGAAATGATTGTTCAGGGTTTACCCAAACGGTTTTCAAAGCATTTGGAGAACAACTCCCACGCGATGCTCGACAGCAGGCATTGGTAGGAAAGCAAATTCAGCCGAATGAATCCTGGTCAAATGTAGTATCAGGAGACCTGCTCTTTTTCGGTGATGGTGAAAAAGTGACACATGTTGGTATCAGTATAGGTGGAAAAGATTTTATTCATCAGGCTGGGAAAGTTGCTATCAATTCATTAGATCCAAATTCAGATGTTTTTAGTCCATATCGATCGAATTCCTTCATGTTAATAAGAAGGGTTATCACATCAAACGTAAATTAAATATTGAATTTTAGTAAAATTTTTCTATCTATTTTAGTATCCGAATCACCCGTTCTGATACCATCGTAATTCCCACATTTACAAAAACTGAAACCAGGATAAACCAAGTCCAAGCCAAGCCTATTTGTTTTAAATAAAACACAATTAAACAACTGGATATCAGTCCCAGAATTAAACTGGTTTGATGGAACGATGCATCGAGTTTACTCAAAAGAAATAGTCCCAAAAGTCCGCCATATGTGAAGGATGCAATTGTGAGTCCCATAATCACAATGGCGGAGTCTCCTTCATCGAATACGAGCGCAATTCCAATAAGTACGATCGCCCAAATACCACTGACAATCCGAGACTTTTTCAAATCAGCTTCACCCTTGAACCAATCAGTGATTGTCGATGAAGCCAAGGAATTGATAGAAGAACTCAATGTTGACATAGCTGCTGACAAAATTCCGGCCAGCAAAAAACCTTTAACACCAATGGGTAAATTATTTACAATAAATAGTGCGAATTCCCTGTCTTTTTTAATTTCTGTTAAATCATTATTTAAAAATTTTCCATCAATAAGACTCAAATCCAAGTTTTGAAATAATAAATAAATTAAGGATCCCGCCAATAAGAAAATTCCGAATTGTAGAAAAACAAATAAGCCGCTACCAATCATGGCTTTTCTTCCAGATTCCAGATCCTTTGTTCCTAAAACACGTTGAACCATCATGTAATCGGCACCATGGGAGGAAAAGGATAAAAACATGCCTCCAATTACAGCACTCATGAATAAATATGGATCATGAATAAAATCTCCACTGAAATTCAGGATCTGCAATTTTCCTGCTTCGCTCAATTGAGCCAGCGCATCCCCGAATGATAGTTCCATATTTGCCAGGATATAAAATATAGAAATCAGGCCACCGGTTAGATAAAGTACAAATTGAAAACTATCAATCCAAACGATAGTACGGATTCCACCGAGAAGCGAATAAACCAACGTTACGCCACCAATAACCAAAACAGCCGCAGGCAACGACCATCCCGTTACAACTTGGACAATTACCGCAGTGGCCAAATATCGAATTCCATCGGCGAGAATCCGAGTAATTAGGAAAACACCTGATGCAACTTTTTGGATTTCCGGGCCAAATTTTTCTCCCAATACTTCATAGATGGAGGTAATCCCTGAACTGAAATACTGCGGAAGTAAAAATAAACTTACCAGAATTCTTCCCAGAATATATCCAATGGCTAATTGCAGGAATAACCAATTCCCACGATATGCAATACCCGGAATACTGATAAAAGTTAAGACCGATGTTTCTGTAGCAACAATTGAAAACATGGCTACAACCCAGGGGATTGTTTTACCGCCAAGAAAAAAATCAACCGTGGATTTATTCAGCCGGCTCTGCCACCAGCCGAAGCCCATGAGTCCGATTAAAAATAGAAAAATGATTGAAGTATCAATCCAGTGCAACATATACTTGAGTGATTATTTTTCCGACTCTAATTTCTATAAGGAAGTTCTTCCTTATTTTAATAGAATCATTCTGCCTGATTTCTTTATTTCATTAGAGATAAGAGAATAAATATAAACGCCCGAAGAAACTTTTTCTCCATAAGTATTTGTCCCATCCCAGATTAAATTATATTCACCTGGATCATAAATAGAGCTTGTTAGTTCTTTTATTTTGTTCCCAAGTATATCATATACCGATAAAGTTACACGTCGAGAATCTCCGGTTCGAAATTTGATTTTTGTTGTAGGATTAAATGGATTTGGGTAATTCCCTTTTAAGGTAATACCCGTCGGGTGCACATCCGTATTAATTGATAATTCAAACTCATCAACAATTCGAAAATCATCAATATATATTTTTCCAAATTGCGATTGTCCTTCAGAATACGATAATTGAAAACTATCAAACCTCATTGTTCCATCTAATTGACCATCTCCAATCCAGTCGCCAGTTCCATCTGCTTCCATATCCCAGGAAACCAATTTCCAACCAATCCAGTCTAGAATGTACCAAGGGCTTACTTCGTGGTATTCCGTTCCGATGTTGGGAAGATTATCGTCAACGGCAAACCTGAATTTGTTGCCGGAACCATCTCCAAAAACATAGGCTTGCATGGTTTTGCTATCATTAAAAGTAACTTCTCTCGGAGGTCCGCCACTTAAATAGACTCGGATTAGCCAATAGGAAGAATTCGTATTCCAACCGTAATTGACTTCCATGGATTGAGTGCTACCATACAAACCATTAATAATTTCCAAATCGGGAAACATTGACGTACTGTCCGTAATAATACCCGTCGTACTCCCAGAACTTTGCGGTCCCCACCAGTTATCCTGAAAATTTTGTTCCATTGCATCAATCATTGTGATATCCAAATCCACGTGACCGGTATTAAAAGAATTAGAATGGTTGATTGGAATCGCATTATTGAACTCATCCATAAGCCCAGAATAGACTCTTGAAACGTACACTTCATCCGGTAGTAAATTATTGAATGGGAAAAAACATAAAGAACTTCGCCCGTACACGTTATAGTGCACCAATTCACCATCGACAACGGAATGGTCTTGAAATCTTTCCAGGAAAAAGGATGACTCTACCAAAGAGTCTGGTCCAACAATTTCATCAAATTGTATATTTACAATCGGTCTTAACTCGACGTTTTGGGATACATTGGGTGGAATAACGGCAAGAATTTCAGGTGGGTTCATGTCCGCGGGACCCGTTCGAAAGGTCAAAACAAAATGGCCTCCTGGCACCCCATTTTCATCACCATCAATATAATGTCCATACACGTCCTGTGCTTCGTCCAAGATTGTTAACGAGTAATCCGTTTCAAATCCCAAACTATCCGGTACAATCGTCATGATACGTGAATCATCATCCCAAATTACCTCATATTCAGTCGCCGGATAGAAATTTAACGAACCCTCGACCGTCCCAATGTTCATGGGTCTGCTAAAATGGATTTCCAAATCATTCCATGCGGGAAAAAGTGAATCACCTTGAATTGGAATTGTTTCAACAACAATCGGTGGCTCATTGGATAAAAGGGAAACGTCGTGAAAAGTAATAAAGGAATCAACTACGTCGACCATTGCCGTATCTGGATAATAGCCATTAGCATCTATGATAACTTGGTAGGTCGAGTCCACAAGTCCATCAAACCAATAAAATCCGTTTCGTAACTCATTTTCGTCCGATGAATAATTGTGAAACAACGATTCAAAGGTATCCGTGGTATAAGATTGTCCTCCCAGCAAAATCGTGGCACCATTAATTGGCAATTCTGTCTCTAAATCGACAACCTCACCCCCCATTTGTCCAACAAAAGGTCTGTCAATTTCATGGTATTCCAGTATGGACCAATAAAATAAATAAGCCAGCATTCTTTTATATTCCTCATTCATGATGAGTTGATTCTGAGGTGGATTTGTATGGTGTCCTTCTTCACTGAGTTCCGATGGCATATTCGTATTTCGGTTTACATATAAATAAGGACCACCTGAATTTTCACAATAATCGCTCCATGTATAAAAACTGCAATCCCCCCAAGATCCTGTGGTGGGAATTCGCATTCCCTCCGTTAATATATTAATCATATAGGAACTCATTTCTTCGCCACCAACGGGAGGATCCGGATTGCCATTATTTAATTGCCCCCATAACATTAAAGTTTTATTTGTATTGGTGTTGGAACTTGCATCACTGTGGATGGAATGATACCAGGATGCTCCGACGGAATTGGCATGGTTTGTCCGTTGGTACAACGATATACTCTGGTTATCATTGATTCTTGAAATAAAAACCGTATCTATATCCGTTTGGTTTTCTAAAATATCTTTTAGTTGAAGTCCCACTCTTAAAACTTCCTCCGCTTCAGAATATCCATTAATACCCATATTTTCAGTTTGACTATGGCCTGGATCAATAAAAAGGTCCCAACCGCTTAAACCTGTAATCTGTGCTGGGCATATGCCAGATAAAATAATAAATGTGAGTCGAATTGAAAATCGAATCACCGAATGGTACCAATAAGCAATTGCCCATCTGGGTAAGTTGTTGCAGATATGAATTTTCCATCAGCAGAAATAGATGGGTTCATTTCAATTCGATCATCAGTGAATGATAATTGTGTGATTAAATCTGTCTTCCTATTCCAGTAATAAATGTCACCCTTTGTTAATTCATAACCATCATCTTCCAACATCATGAATAAAATAAAATCCCCATTAGGTGAAATAGATGGTGCATTCCCCAGTCCAATTTCTTTTATTAATCCTGTTGAGGGGTCAGTAACCCAAAGATGACCTCCATATTCTTCAAACGCAACTAAACTTGATGTGTAAGATGTTGTAATATTTAAAAGATTTGATGAAAATTCTCTTAACAAAATAGCAGGAGATACATTTTCTTTTTTAAATAACTTATTCCCAATGGCATAAATCACAGGGTAACTCCATTCAATCATGCTTTCCTTTATCGAATGGGAATGTAATTTTTTATTTAATAAGTAGTGTGCAGAATTCATGCTAGACCAACCAATCGGAGTGATTTTCTTTGTCGTATAACCGACGATTGTTTTAACAAAGTTGCCATTCCGATCAACTATTATAAGTGAATTCAATCTTCTTTTATTCTGATATTTAATTTGAAGAATTAATAACTGGTTTCCATCTGGCGACCATTTTGCCCCAAATGCATTAATTTCAAGGAGTGGAATTGAAATGAGTTCGTCGTTAATAATATCTAAAATATCACACGCGGAATGATTATCATTTGATAGAAACAATTCGGATTGGTTAGGAATCCATTCTGACCGCAAATAGGATTGGTCCAACTTCACCTTTGCCCAATTCACACTCATATTTGTCTGAGCAAATACAGGGATGGCGAGCAAAATGCTGAATCGAAAAATTGAAACCATTTTCATTAAAGGGATAAATATTTAATTTTTAGGTACATGAAAACTAAATGACCGCTGTCTTATATCAACTGCTTCTTTTCCTATCCCTAAAAATAATTTAATTTGACTATTATGATAAAGACTTTTCTAACTGTATTTGCCTTAGCAATGTTCTTGTCTTCTTTGAGAGCCATGCCAACTGAAAACGAATTTCGTGCCACATGGGTGATCACCTGGGAATACATTGGACCATCCCAAAGTTCTACAGCTACCATGGAAAAGATTGATGAAATAATAGAAAACCATGCTGCCGCAAATATGACGTCTGTACTCTTTCAGGTTAGGCAAAGCGGGACCGCTTATTATGAATCATCCTTCGAGCCCTGGGGATATTATGCAAATTACCAAAATCCTGGTTTTGATCCTTTAGACTATGCGGTGGATGCTGCTCATGAAAGAGGGTTAGAACTCCATGCCTGGTTTAACACGTTTCAAACATCCAGTTTATATGAAGGGTCCCCTGCTCAGGTTCATCCGGAATGGGTATGCAGAGATCAGGATGGGACCCCCATGTCATCTTACAGGGCTCTATCTCCCGGATTGGCTGATGTTCGAAATTATACTGTGGATGTTGCAATGGAAATTGTCAATAATTATGATATTGATGGATTTCATCTTGATTATGTGCGCTGGAATGAACATTCAAGTGACAACAACCTGACTGACATTGACCATGAGGATGAACTTAGGCGAATAGACGGTACAATTTCTGACGAAGAGTTAAATTCATTGCAACAGCGGACAGGACGATATCTTTATGATATAAATCATCCTTATTCTAACGGGGTACCTGATGATTTTTCAACTTGGGATGATTGGTGGAGATTCAGTGTAACAGAATTTGTACATACGCTCCATGATTCTATACAATCTGTTAAACCGCATGTGAGACTTTCTGCCGCTGTATTAGGCCGATATAACTGGGGAGGATGGCAGGGGTATGGTACGGTCTATCAAGATGGAGCCTTATGGTTCAATGAAGGATTTATTGACCAGTTAACCCCTATGCATTATCATTGGACATCTCCCACTTCCTTTGTACAAATGCTACAGGGATCAAATCAGAGTTGGGGACCTTACATTCAAGAAGGAATAGAAGCTGGTCGATTATTTTCAGCAGGACCTGGTTCGTATATTTTGGCTGAAAATAATGTTTGGGACAATCACTCAGGTATTGTGAATGCTATCAGGAATGTTGCGTTTGTGGATGGATTCCAATTTTTCAGTTATGGTTCTTGGGAAGATTATCTTTATTGGGAGGAAGCTGGCGAAACCTTTTTTGATAATAAATCAATTGTCCGATCCATCCCATACAATAATTCAACAACAGCACTTCCTCCAAATCCAAACTTAACCCTAATCCAGGAAAGTGAATTGGATTACCTAATCGAAATTGAAACAAACACAGTAGAAGACCAACCCGTTTGGATTGTTGTCAGCATTCGCCCATCTGATAGTACGGATGCATCCATCCTGATTCACCAAGTTCATTTTGGAACGGGAGATTACATAATTCCATTATCGTTTGATGGATTGCAGCCTTACCAGGGATCGTATCAACTATCTGGCCAAAATTTTAATCGGTACTGGGTGGGCTCAACGGAGACCTCCCAAGCCATAACTGATGAAATTCCTTCATTTCCACCTATCATAACTAATATTAATTTGATACCCGGTGACACCATTGCAGTTAACGCCGTAATTGAAATTGAATTTTCCAAGGAAATAGATCAAACATCCTTTTTTTCCGCCTTTACGTTAATTCCCGACCCGGACACGATTGCAATTGTTTGGTCGAACCACTGGGATGCCGGCGGTAAACTGGTTTCAATATCATTTCCTGATTTATTGGAATTTGACCAAGAATACGAAATGGGAATCACCGCCGATTTAATGGATGTGATTGGATTAGTGTTTGATGGAAATATGGATGGTGAAGGCGGAGATGGAATTACCATTCAATTCCATACGGAATCGACAGATTTGACGGGACCGCAGGTGACAGAATTTCATCCTCCATTGGATTATTATTTCGATACGGAGGGTGTATTCAATTTCACCTGGGATGAAACAATAGACCTGGAATCCATTAATGAGTCAACCGTTCAGATTTTATCCAATGGTCAACCGCTAACCATTGATTTCATCCAAAATACCCTTGATGAAATAACAACACTTTCATTGAAGTCTTTTGCTCCATTATTTAACGATTCGAGCTGTGAAATAATTTTGAATGGAATATCCGATACTCTTGGAAACTCAATTCCATCTCCCATTTCATTTTCATATAATACTGCACCGCATTATTATTCGAACAAGGAATATTTGGATCGTTTTAATTCAGGTGCAGGATGGTGGCAACCTGACGGAAGTGGTTCCACAACAGGTATCATTGGTAGTCAGACGCAATTTGGATATAACAATTCTGTATTCGTTCCCGGAATAAGTATGAATTCAAATGGACGAAAATCAGGGTCATTGAAATTTGTTTGGGATTCTGATGCATCAAATTCATTTCTCAGGCTTCATAATGCCGGTGCACCTTCAGATATTTCCTTAGATACATCCGACGTAATACAGGTTTATTTATACGGTGACGGCAGCAACAACCTATTTAGTATTTCTCTGTATGAATATTCCGGTGGTTCATTAACGGATGACGTAATTGAAATACGATCTTGGGAAGAACTGAATTGGATCGGTTGGAAACTGATAGAGTGGGATTTAGGGAACCCTGAACAAGTTGGAGACTGGATCAGTACTGATCAATCGATGGATGGAGATGAATATTACCTGGATGGTTTTCTGTTAAAACCGAGTCAGAGCAGTGAAATAGCTGGTCGAATATATTTTGATGATTTGAGAATGGTCACCAAATCTTCGGGACCACCCCCGGAAAATTCCGCACCGGTAATCGTCGAACTGCCCGATACGACCATTGAAAATGGAGACAATTTTTATTTTTATGTGAATTTCAGCGATGAAAACGAGTTAGACATCCATCAAATATTAGTGGTGCTTGATACATCTGCAGTTGTAGCAACCGTGTATGGACATACGACCGGATCTTTAGTCCATATCGAATATGAACCATTTGTAGGATCAACAAATATATCAATAACGGTTATTGATTTCGGAATCGGTGAACTGGCAGATACAATCCAATTCCAACTTACTATCCAAGGTGGATTAGCGAGTGAATCAAATTTGGTCCCCGATAAATTTTCACTGGGTCATGCCTACCCTAATCCCTTTAATCCAACGATCAATATTCCTTTTACTATTGAAAAATTAAGAAACATTTCAATTTTGATTTTTGATATAAGTGGTCGATTGGTAAACACAATAGCAGAAAATGAATTCTTTCACCCTGGCATCTATCAAAAAATCTGGAATGGTACAAATAATCTGGAACAAAATATTTCTTCGGGAACTTATTTTATTCAAATTTCTTCGAACCATGAAATTTTTCACCAAAAAATAACCTATATTAAATAAGGGTCAGGGCTAGTTAACATAATATGAAAAAACTTTTCTTTTTATTTCTAATTTTACAATTTTGGAGTTGTACTTCAACCCCGAAAAATACTATTACTATTTTAGAACCAAAACAACAAGACCACGAAGAGAGTGTGCGGACTGGATTGGATGTATTATTGGAGGATTATCCCGACCTGTTGAAAGATAAATCTATTGCACTTATTACGAACCATACTGGAATCTCAAGAAAGAGTGGTAAGAATTATGAATTATTTGAGAAAAATCCGAATATCCATTTAAAACGAATATTTGCACCCGAACACGGTTTTTATGGAGAAGCAATCGCCGGAAATGAAGTGGAATACGATTCTGATAATGCTGGTGCAGAAATTATTTCCTTATATGGCAAAAATAGAAAACCTACGTCTGAAATGCTTGATGGGATTGACCTTGTTATTTATGATATCCAAGATGTGGGGGCGCGCTATTGCACCTATATCTCTACATTGGGTATGGCGATGGAAGCTGCAGGAGAAAACAATGTAGAGGTAATGGTTCTGGACCGGCCAAATCCTATAGGCGGTGAAATAGTTGAGGGTGCTATCTTAGATTCGACATTCAAATCTTTTGTAGGATACTACCCTATTACAACACGGTATGCTTTGACCGTTGGCGAGCTGAGTCAGATGGCTGTAAAGGAAGGCTGGCTCTCATCTGTACCTCCGGAGTTGACTGTAGTAAAAATGGATGGCTGGAAACGGTCCATGTTTTTTGATGATACAGGCTTACCCTGGATTCCTCCAACACCAAATATTCCAGATTTAGAAACTGCAATAATCTATCCCGGCATGTGTCTCTATGAAGCCACCAACGTGAGTGAAGGCAGAGGTACAAATAAACCGTTCAAACAAATAGGTGCACCCTGGATGAATTATGACATTGCCAAGGAAATGAAAATTCAGGGTTTAAAAGGCGTGGACTTTAAATATGCAAAGTTTAAGCCAAAAAACCTTCCCGGTCGTGCTGAAAATCCTAAGTTTGAAGGATATCGCTGTGTTGGTCAAAAAATTGTTGTTACCGATAAATATAAATATAGAGCTATCGAGACCGCTGTTCACAGTATTTACATCACTTTTGGTTTTTACACCGATGAATTTAGGTACGATCCAACTAAGCTGGGACGGCTATGGGGAAATGATCATATGTTCAGGTTTTTAAATGGGCAACTTCGATCAGAGAAGGGCAAGGTTGTGAAGGTACCGAGAGGTTTATTTAAATATTTAGAAAAGGATCGGGAAGAATTTACGCTACAGTCTGCTCCCTATTATCTATATCAGCAATAAAATCTACTTCAGATAAAGTATTTTTTTACTAAGAACGCTGGTTCCTGTTTGAAGCATAACCAGATAAACACCACTTGCTATATGTTGGTTCTGTGCGGGGCTCCATTGGAATGAGTGAGTGCCTTGAACAAAATGACCTTCTGCCAATGTCTGGATAGATCTACCGTTAATATCAAACAGGCTGAGATTTGTGTGACCAGTTTTTGGTAGATAAAATTTTATCTTAGTCTGAGGGTTAAAAGGATTGGGATAACTCTCTAGTTCAACCTGATCTGGAAGAATTGTTGGCATACCATCTTCTAAATTGAGCCAGTAGGTGTTGATGGCTCCTGTAAGAGACTCTGCTGACTCATAATCATCATAGCCCATGGCCCATACCATGACTCCTCCAAGGTTCCTAGTTTGAGCGAATTCACATTTATATTGAATAGATAGCGGGTTATCATAGGTAATGATTTGTGATGTATCTGTATTAATTAAATAAGGACATTTAGCAACATCATCCCAGTGATAGGTCCAGCCATTATTTATTAATTCCACTATATCGTAGTATCTTAAGTCTGTAACAGAACCAGTAAAATATCCATTGATAGTGGATGCATTATATTTCTTACCCCAGAAAGGGATGCCCATATTTATTTTGTTTTCCGGTAGTCCTCGGGTGTTAACCAGATAATTAATACCTGTTTGCACAGATCCATCCGCATCTCCGGGCGGCGACTGATACAAAGGAGAGTTGTGACCAGCGTGGCTACTCCAGCTGCCATGAATGTCATAGGTCATGGCGTTAAAAAAATCTACATGTTGATTTAGACTGTTCATGTCATACCATTGTCCCGCCCAGTTTGATGTGGGCAGTGCCATGGTGATGAGAAGTTCAGGGTCGAACTCATCTAAAACAGAATCAAGTTCTGCTATGAATAATGTAAGATTATTCCTTTGCTCATTTGTTTGCGGATACTCCCAATCAATATCGACGCCATCATAGCCATATGAAACAAATAAATCCAAGATATTAGAAATCAAAACGGAACGCAGTTCATGAGTAAATGTGGCACTTGCAAATCCATCAGCATTGCCCCAGCCACCCAAGGAAATAAGAATCTTCCTGTTGTTATTATGGACATGTTCAACAATAGATGCATCGAACATACCATCATTGGCTTCTATTTCACCCTGTCCATTCGGCCATGCAAATGCGTGATTAATATGGGTAAATACTTCCAAATCCAGTTGATCGGGTTCAAATTCGTTTTGTACCCAACTAGGGTAATATCCTACAACACGCTGGGGATATATTTGGCAAAGTACTAAAAGAGAAAGTAAATGAACTTTCAGAAGAAACAAACCATTAAACAAAAAAGGGGCCAATTGGCCCCTTTTTTGAAGTAAGAATTCAATGTATTTCTATTTATTTTACGAAAGACATTTTTCTATTTAATACCAATGAATTTGTTTTTAATTGGTAAATGTACATGCCAGTGGCAACCTTTGTACCAATATCATTGGTTCCATCCCATTGTACTGCGTGTTGTCCTGATCTCAATTCTTGATTGATCAGGGTTTTTACGAGTCGACCTTCAAGATTGTAAACATTCACGCTTACGTGCTCATTAGCAGGGATCGTGAACTCAATCTTTGTGTCTGGATTGAACGGGTTTGGATAGTTTTGCTTCAGCACGTACTTGTCCGCGATGATACTCTCTGGTTCTGGATCCTTTGAAAGCCAAAAATTATCTTTCAAAGGATAGTAATAGACACCATTGGTGTAAAAATCAGCTAGATAAACATTGCCATCAGCGTCCCAGGCAGCTCCGCGGGGGCCATCTGTCACACCTTCGCCAGTTCCTTCTCTATCATGCCAGTTACCAGCCTGATCAATTGGGACACTAGTATCTTCAAGATCAAACAGCCAGTAGGTACCACCCATGGGGCCGCCCCAGCCAGCAGTTAAGGCTCCTACTAATAGGTTACCATCAGGATCAAAGTCCAATGAACTTGCCCAAAGAGCAGTTTCTGCATAGACCGTGTCTGCATCCTGACACCAGGCCATATAGGCTGATTCTGTACCCATAGCGCTTCCAATCTCATCCATACACGCTGGTACATCATAGAACACAGCGAAAGTATCAACAAACTCGTGTGCCAATACACCAGGTACAGTACTGTTCCAATGAGTTACACCGTGACCATTCCATGTGGAACCAATGTATAGATCTTCACCATTACCAGTTACTTCCAAAGCACGATTAATATGACCAACCGTATCAATGGCATTACCAACATAGTTCAAATCTGCATCCAATACTACACAAGGACGCTCACCTGCAAGCACATAGCTAACATAAACATTACCATTATCGTCTGTTACAGCTTCGGTCAGTGAACTTTCACCCATCCACATAGCCATACCTTCACCAGTCATGTAGTTGATCTTATAAAGTGTTAGATAATGTGAACTCAGGATGTTTCCATCACCATCTACTTCAATCCCGCGGCCACCGCCTGAGTTTGCACTCTCTGCAGTCAACGAGTCTATTGTCCCGTCTGGAAAAGATAAAATTTCAATAGGTGAAAAGCTAACATGGTCGCCTGTTTCAGGATCTAATACATAGATTCCTTTATAGTGAACCGTATCACCATTCGCCAATATTTCCATTTCTCCATTTCCACCGTAGATGTTGATCCAGACGTTACCGTCAGGAGCAACTGCTACACCGTGGGGAGAGTTCTGCCAAGCACCATCGGATCCTTGAACAACACCACCTAAGGTGTCACCAAAATCCAACAAAGTGGAACTGTATTCCCAGTCTGCTTTGACAAAACCAAGGGACATGATAAATACACATAATGTAGTTATTAACTTTTTATTCATTATGTTCTCCTTTGTTTTGTTTATGATAAGAAAATTGTGCTACATATTATAGTACAATTATGAACAATGAGAATACCAAACTTTTCCATATTTTTCAAGTAAAAACTGAAAAGTTTTTTCAAGTGCTGACATGAAGTACTAAACTATTTTACCGAATTACTGCAAACTTTAAAACTGTACTATCCCCCTTATGAATAATAATGTTTTTCTGATCCATTGATAGGATGTCTGATGTTACCAAAATATGAGCTAAATATATTCCAGGAGCTACAACTTGCCTTCCCGATGTTACTAAATTCCAAGCCTCGTCCCCGCTACCGTCATTATGGGAAATATAATGGATAAGATCACCCCTTTCAGTAAAAACTCTTATGTCACATTGTCCAGGAATATTCAGAAACATGATTTTATCTTTTTCACCAATGTATTGAAAATCCTTGGCTGCGATATGATACGGATTAGGAACAATCCTTATATCTCTAAATGCATCCCCGGATTTCCTTCTAAGATAAGCTGGCTTTGATGTTTTTGTGTAGAAACGGCTACTCTTTAAAGGCCCTGTTGGATTGAGTTCGCCGGATTGGTTATTTGAGCCATCTGACACAGATTGAATATAATAATAATAAGAAATTCCTCTTTTCGCTGTCATATCATCAAATGAATACACCCCTTTTTCACCAGAATAGACTTGAGTATAGAGGGTGTCAGCTTTCCCCGGTGCTCTCCATATTTCATACCCTTCAAAATTGGATTCTCCTTCAGATGGGCTTGCTTCCCAAGATAATATTATTCTATCCCCACCTGATTGCACGTCAAATAAAGAGGGCGGCAAAGGCGGAGCTGGAATTTGAAATTGTGAATTAAAATTTCTATAGGCTCGGCCAAAAGTCTTTAAAATAGAGTCTTTACCCGTAAATACCCATGCGTTTTTAAATATATCTTTATCAGTGGTTTCGGATCCATCCGGTAAAACAAATGGCGGATTACCTTTATCCCATTCAAACCCTATTTCTTCACACATAGCTCTACTTAATCCATTAATGCCCTCTACCTCAACAATGGTCACGCTTTCGCCATGGGGTATATCAAAAGGACCATATGTCACCATGGCATTCATTCCACCGGCATCATTATGCATATCAAATGGTTTTATATTGTGTTTCAAGTACGTGTCTGAGGATGGGTCTCCCATGGCTATTTCATCAATACGTTCTGCACCACCTAAACCCAGGTAAGGTATCCCGGATAACATATCATAAAGATTTGCCATTGATGGTTCTGCAGATGGGGACAAACTGCCAATGGATGGGTAGGTATCACCGGCGTGCCACCCCATAAACAGAGGTTGATGAATATCATTTGTGGAATCTGACCAATCTGTATCTACATGAATCACTCCCATGCCTGCGTGGTGCGGAGACATTAATCGTCCATTTCCTTGATAATAAGGACCCCCAATTGTATTTACCTGTGAAACAGTTGCTGACCGGCCATACCATTGAAAGACAGACCTTAACCATTGAGGACTAGGATTATTTTCTGTAATCGGGGTTAAATAATTATCCGCGTAATCTTCCCCGCGAATCGTTACCCACGAATTCTTTCCCCAAGATTGTTGGCCATCCAAAAGATTTCCTGTTTCTCTTGGTAAACTATACCGGGTACCCCACCCAGCCACGACTCCCTCTAAATCATTTGTGAGTTCAATCTCAGCATCCCAATCGGTATTGCCCGTGTTGGTGAGTGTATATACTTTAATAAAATAATTATCATGATATTGTTGGCTAAATGCGAATATGCGCCGTTCCATTGTGAGTCCCATGGACGTATTTACCTTGTTTACAACAATTCTATCAGAGATGATTTCACTATTTACTGAATCAATTTGAGCGTTATAAAAACTATTAATATCATCACCATCCACATAAACGGTAGGAGGCATAAATTTTGTAATCTGATATAATTCCATTGGAAAAAGACTTGTCCCAATTTGGTCATCACTTAGAAGCAGGTAAACCCCATAGTGACCCCATAAATACCCGTTATCATCCGTAAAATTTTTGCTGGCAATCCAAGTTCTTTTAATGACAGAATTATCTTGGTATAAATAATCTGCAGGCCAAATGAGTCCTTCATAATAGGTATTATTCCACGCACGCTCACTGCCATAGGCAGAAAAATGACTTTGTAGAGTACCAATCTTTATATACCGCTTTAAGGTTTCATCAACTTGACTAAAAGCCAGAACCGGTAAAATAAAAAAGAAAATTCGTAATAAAGTAAAATTTGACATTAAAAATAAACCGAAATGCCAAAATAAATATCTCTCGGATTCAAAAAACTAACTGCTTGGATATTAGGCATATCAATATAAGCTTTTGAATCAAGTATTTCTTGTTCCGCTGCAGTTGGATTTTGCCAATTTTCCGGTTCGTAGGGTTGATATTCAACATCCCACGCTCGGTATACACCAATTCGATCCGAGCCCTTTTCCTTTTTATCTTCCCATGAAAATCTCAGGGATTCCAAATAATCAATATAGTCATAATAATCTGCAAACCCTGCATAACTGAGAAATTTATTATTGAAAAGATTTTTAACATCAAATAATAATTCAACAGTGGTTTGTTTAATTTTAATTTTTTTCGATAATCGTGCAGCAGTTGAGTATTGATCTTTCCATTGAATATTATTTGATACACCGGGCAGGTTTTGTGGATTATATGTTTCAAACCCACCGGAATTATATTTAAAAATTAGACTGGATGCCCAATTGCCAAAAACGGATTGGTCAAATATTTTAGGGCCAAAATCATCTGGTGATCTAACATGAACAACAGATTTTAAATACGGTCTAGGTCGTGGTTTTGACTGATACTGATTTAAACTCTCATAATCCCGCTGAACATTCGGATCCTGGAATTGTTTTAATAAACCAAAATAACCGGAGGACTCAACTTGATATGTATAATTCACCATCCCGGAAATCCACTCACCCATATTTTTATTTAGCGTGATTTCTATTCCCCGAATATCTTCATAATTATTATTCTCAATACGGTTCACCTGAACCGTACCATTCATATTTTGATAATAAACCCAACCAGGTTGATTTGTGATATCTTTATAATACAGTGCAACATTCAGTAACAGGCTTCCAAATGGATTCGAGGAATACCCTGTTTCATAGGCAATGGTTTTTTCAAATTCCATTCCCGGATCACCAATGTGTGTTACAAGTCCATTGCTTTCTCGTTGCAGTCGAAAACGGTAGGATGAGGAAGGTTCCGAATAAAAGTGCCCATAATTAAAATACAATTTTGAACGATCCGTAATTGGATGGGATATTCCTAATCTGGGACTAATTGCATTAATGGGCTTTGATTTGACAGATGATGCGTTTTCTTCAATTTTGTGACCACTTCCTTGTGTAAAATAATCGTCATATTCGCTTAAATTATAAACGTTCGAATTCCCATTTGAATAATCCCCACGTACGCCAATATTGGCAATGAATCCCTTATACTCTATTTTATCCTGAATATATCCAAATAATCTATAAGGGGACGTATCATAAATCATAGAGCGATTCCAGGTGGACATACTTGGGCTTTCTGTAAACGATCGAATCTTAAAAGAATTGAGTGTTGCACCAAACCCGCTTTTTAAATGATGATTATTTCCAATCTGATTTGTATAATTTAAATTAAATATTGTTGTTGAGTTCACTGATTCATCCCGTCCAAGATTCATCCAGCCGCCAATCCCCATTCCATCAATACCAGTCTCAGCATATCCCCAATATCCAAAAGGTGCCTCATCGACCTGTATTTCATCATACCCGGGAATGACAGCAAAATATTTTGTTGTATCCCTTAATTTCATTTGGTAAGTATCATATTCATTGGATTGATATTGAATGAAAAATTCAAGATATTTTTTTTCAGAAAACATGTGCGTAACATTGAGTCCAATAATTGATCTATCGATAATCGTGGGTGAATAATAACCCGGCATAAATAGAATGCTATTTCCAGAAGATCCATTTAGCAGGTTTGCCACTTCATAAGACGTCCGCAAATAAGTCCCCGTTGGTGTTGTTTTCCAAGAATATGGGGAAACGGATTGAATCTGCCCTTTTTGAAGTGAAAAATTAATTTTAGTTTTTTTTGTAAGATCAGATGTGAGCTTTAGCAACAAAGAATTATCTTTAAAATCTTTATAGGATAATGGATAAATAAATGCTTCATTTTCATTGCGGTAACTGAAAAGGAAGCGAAGATTCCCTGCCAATCCAGATACAAAGGGGACAGGACCAGAAACAAATAAATCCATATTTTCATCAGGATGTTGAATAACACCATTACGTCTATGTTGCCATTTAAAAATTTGCTGAGCAGATTTTGGTGTAAGATCATTGGATGGGTCATCATCCTGCAAGGTTGCATCTGCAATTGCATTCCACCCTTCAAAAGAAGGATACTGTCTACGAGTATAGGCATCCCAATTCCCATTTTCCGTCCCTGTCCAAGCGACATCATTATCTAGAAATGGACGAAAATAATATGAGTTATTTGAATAAAGTGAATTGCCAAAATGTTTCTGAGCTGCTGGACTATGCCTAAACGTGATTCCACCGTGGTATTTTTTTTCATCACCTTCATTCAAAACAACGTTTATTACACCTGAACGAATATTCCCATATTCTGCATTAAATCCACCCGTTTGAACTTGGATTTCTTTTATGATGCTGATTGGGATGGATGTATAGGGAATATTGGACCTTTCGTCGTTAAATGAGAATCCATCAACACGAAATAGGGATTCACGACTACTACCTCCTCGAATACTTAAACCGTTCACTCCAGCCTGGAGATCAAGAATATCAGATATTTCATCGATGGGCAAATCTGAAATTTCATCTGAACTCACATTAAACTGACTATTTGAAATATCCAATTGGACAATTGGACGACTGGCTTGAACAATCACTTCTACCATTTCAATAGACTCTTGAGTCATAAGAATATCAATTTGAGTAGTTTGGTCAATTCTAACACTTAAATCCTTAACCAAATAATTTGCGTACCCGATCATGGATGCCTGAATTTGATAGTCACCAGGTGGAATATTTAAGAGTGTGAATCTTCCATCCTGATTTGTAACAGCACCAAGTAATGTATTCACAAGAGCAACATTTACACCAACCAGAGGAAGGTCAGCTTCGCCGGATCGAACGATTCCTGAAATTTTCCCCGTTGTTCCGGAGAACAATAGATTATTAAGAAATAAAAGAAAAAATAAATTAAGTTTAAATAATCGAATAAAAGTTGGCATCTACTACCGCTTTAATCATGGTCTACCATAGTAGCTAGCACCCGATAGCCGGGTATCAACTTTTTGCACTCTATTTGTTTCATCTGTTTTATTTATTAAATAGAGAAACTCAGCATTGCCCCAAGCCATATACCTGATGGGTGGGACAAGAACAGAAGAATAGAATCCAGATGCTACCCCATCTTTGACTAAAACAAGTGGATCAGTTTCAGAATCAGATCCTATAAATAAATCGCCTGATAATGTTAATGTAAAGCATAAAGCAGAAGCATCATCTACATTTGCAGACCAATCATAAACAATTTCTAAGTCGCCCAACGCTCCAGTTGTGTCTAATATTGGAAGTCGATATATCACTTTTTCAGAAGTAGGGTTCGTAGTCAGGATATAGACATATTCTCCATAAACTCTTAAGTTGATTACATCAAGATCTCCCAAGTCTTTTACTTCCGTTACACCAGAGGTAATTCCACCATCGTCACTAATATTAACAACATCGATTACAGATCCCGTTCCACCAACAAATAGATTCCCATTGGCATCAAAGTCCAGATCTGTTGCATTTCCATTCAATCGTTTAAAAATTTCGGTATTCTCTTTTGGGGTATCCTGCTCATCTTTATAAAGATATCGTTGATAATTCACAAAATAAATGCTTCCTGTAGGGCCAATTTTCATTCCTGATCCCTTGGCCAATGCACCAGACCATACTGAAGAATCTCCATTTGAATCTACCATCCAAAATTCAGCATTGGGTGAGCCATCCATTGAAACATATAAGTTTTCATTCAAATCCAAATCTAATGAATAAATATCCGTAAACTGGTCAAAAGGGCCATATTCCTTAACGGCAGCTGTCAAACGATAAAAACTATCATATTCACCAAATACGAATGCACCTTGAACTGCAACCTTAACAGTGACACTATCACTAACAAGATTTGGGGTTACAACTGATAATTCTGTTGCAGTTGCATTGACCACATTACCCAGCATGCTATTGAAATAAACAAGATTTTCAGTTTGCGTAAGTGAAAAGTTTTGGCCTGAAATAACAATTGTATCAATTCCTGCAAAAGCACCATCTGCTGGTAAGATACTAGTTACAGTTGGTGTAGGGCTACCTTCATCATTCTTATCCCATATATCCTTGGGATAATTGGGTTCTTCGCACGAGAAAAATGAGAAAAGCAGGAAGAGGAGACCTACATAAATTATTTTAGTATTTTTCTTCATTTTGCAATTCCAATACTTAATCGGCTTACATCATCAAATATCCCAAAGGGTGTTAAAGCATAGTCGATAGATATAGGCCCAATTTCAACCCCACCGCCAAATGTAAGTCCTCTTTCATCATAATTATATAAATACCCCAACCTAATATTTGCCATCTTTTTAAAAGAATATTCCAATCCAATGTTCATCCTCTCGGGGTAAGATCTTGGGTGAAGTGCATCTACAATTAAAAGCAGGGATTGGGATTTTCCTGAAATAGGTGTAAAACCAAAAAGATCAAGAGAACCTCCAATTCTAAAAGTTAATGGCAATTGAAACCCATCGTATGCAAATTGAGTTTCATCACTAAAATTTCTAACAGACATTCCAAATGTAAAGCCATTCCAGTCTGTTCTATAAATAGTGCCAAAATCAAAAGCCAGTGCATCCGCTGTATTTTTTTGGACAGTTTTTGACGTATCGGTGGTTGGAATAACATTATATCCTAAATTTTGATATGCTTTTTTAACATGAACACCCACTGAAAAATTTTCTGATAGGGCACGGCCATATCCAAAGCCAAGGGATAGTGCTGTTGGTTTAAATATTTCTGTATCGATGAAGCCTTGCTCATTATCCCACACCATCGTCCCTTGCAATTCGCCATAATCAACATTTAACATACTGAATCCAAAAACACCATATTGTCCATTTTTTGGACTGAAGGACATGCTGAATGCCTCATGAAAAATTTCTGCAATCCACTTATTTGAACTAATCCTGAAATCAATCAATTGGCTCTGTCTTGATAAACCGGCAGGATTGAAAAATAGTGAAGAAGAATTACCAAAAATAGTTGTCATGGCATCTCCCATCCCACCAGCTCTGGCGTCAGCAGAAATGCTCAGAAATTGAAATCCAGTTTGGGCCAATTTCTTATTTCCAGAACCAAAAACCATGCTGATTATTATAAGATGGATGAAGATGTATTTTGAGTATTTCATTATTCTTCACTCCCTCCACTAATCGTTATCAAATTAGATTGAGTGATTGAATTGGATAAATAGCCATCGGAAACCGTCAATGAAGGTGAAAAGGAACCGGAATCAGAATAGGCATGTTCCACAACAGAAGAATCATCACTTGAACTTTCATCGCCAAAATCCCATTCATAGGAAATAATTGGATATGATCCACTTGAGGACGATTCAGTAAAAGTAAGTGTATCTCCAATAACTGCCGATATAGGTGAGACCGAAAAATCAGCGGTTGGTATGGAATTGGAATTCATAAATACCATTTTTACTGATGAGACATTTGAATTCACCAATCGACCTAAATAAACTCCATTCAAAGATGAATATACATATCGAACTCTCACATCAGAACACCCAGCTATATTTAACATGGAAGAATTATTTTGGTCAGGTTTTACTTCCTCGCCGTTAATAGTAAATAGACCAAATTCACTCGATGAATTTAAAGCAACAAAATAAGAATCAGCAGTTTGAGGAGCATACACCATAAAATAGATTAGTGAATCCACTGGAATTTTCCAATTATTGGAATTACTGAGTGATGTAAATGATAAAGTGTCAGAAATCAAACTACTGTAGATTGCGGTCATAGTAAGGGAATCTGAGGTAAAAGTTATGGCTGTGACTGATTCCTTCTCGTTCAATATTTCGCAAATAGTATTATCAATAACCAAAGGATACTTTTCATCACTCTGAAAATCTCTTATTAAATCATCGCAACTAATCAGAATCAGTGCTATTAGCATGAGATTAAGTCTGAATTTATTTATTTTCATATCGCTATCTTATTACTGTGAATTTTCTGAATGCATTTCCATCAGGCATTTCAAAGTGAGCTATGTACAAACCACTCACTATAATCTGCCTTGAAGATGTTATTGAGTTCCATGCTTCATCACCGCTTCCATCCGAGTGCTGAATTGTATCTACCAGGTCACCTCTTTCGGTAAAAATACGGATTGTACACTTTGGAGGAATATTTAAAAACATTAATCTATCTGGAGCACTCACCCCGTACTGAAGATCTCGGGCAGATATATGGAAGGGGTTAGGTACAACCCGTATGTCATCAAAACTCTCTCCTGGAGGACGTTTAAGGAACGCAGCCTTATTTGTCAAGGTATAGAATTTACTGCTGTTTAGTACAATATCATCATTGGTACCATTATCAAAAGCTTCCAAAAAATAGAAATAATCAAATCCACGCTCTGCAGTGAGATCTTCATACTCATTTACCCCTGGATCCAGTGTCCAGATCGTGGCAATTGTCTCATCAACAGTATCTATCTCACCCTGGGTTACATTATAACTGAATACTGTCGTATCAGGCTTAAACTTTAAACGATACAGGCTATAACCGCCAAAGCCTGGACCTGATTCTGGTTCATTGGTCCAGTCTATTATGATCCGGTCTCCACCGGAAGTAACATTGAAAATTGAAGGAGGTTCGGGCGGTGCTGGCAAAGATTGACCCGATTCCATGAGATCAAAATTTTCACGCGCTTTTTTAAATGTTTTCACGATGGAATCAACACCCGTAAATACCCAGGAATTTTTATAGTGATTTTTATTACCTTCTGGTCCTCTATGATAATTATCCACCATGTGTGTATGCAAGGCTGACGATGTTGGCAAATCATCTGTATGTACTTCATTTTTCCAGTTCTGTCCAACCAAGTAGCACATTTCACGACTCAATCCAGCTGCACCTTCAGCCACCACAATACGGATGCTGTCACCGGGTGCGAGGGTATAAGGTCCAAAGCCAATTCCCTGGGATGTCCCACCAGGGTTTGAGCCGGTTCTGGGATCATTGAACTGGTTTGCGTTTCCTGTACCAACAATCTCTGCCTGGGACTGATCCGGATGACCAACCGTCATATAATTTGTGTATTCATTAATGGATTTTGTTTCATTATACTGATCGTTTCCTGATGTGGTTGGATCATCAGAAGTAATAAACCAGGTGGTGCTGGGCTGATTGATATCATCAGTGTTGTCAGAAGGACTCGTGTCCGCATGAAGCGTGACAACACCCACAAACTGGGCAGCGCCCAAATGTCCTTCACCCGGCGCATTAGGTCCACCAATATTATCAAAGCTGGCATCTGAATGATACCCTTGCCATGAGAACAAGCCCCGAATGATTTCCCCATCATCAAAGTACTGGTCATTCTCAGTTGGTGCATCCGGATGCTCACCAATCACGTCATTCATTGTATTATGTCCCCAGGCAGCACTCTGAGGCAACCAGCCCCCATCATAAACCATACCTTCCCTGCTAATAGCGTATCTATACTGTAAATAGACTTGAAACCCTTCAAGGGTCTGCTCGTAGCTTGTATTGCAGTCCTTATCAAAACATCCATTATTGGTAAAAACATATTCCTGTATATGATAGTTCTGGTGTTCAGGATGAGAAAAAGCATAGACAGTGCGCTTCATCTGAACACCTATTGATGTTTGCACTGTATTATTAATTCTTCTGTCTGAAGGTAAGTTAGGGTCCACATTATCTACAGCATCTAAATACTTTAAATTAGTCGCAGGATCACCATCTACAAACACATTTGGATGGTCATACTTTCCATCCATTGTCATCTCTAAAGGGATAGTTTCATTCTCTATATCCAAGTGCCTTGGTCCGGCATGAACAACCTTATACTCATAGTCCTTGTTGACAACAGGGTCATGAAAGTTTGCTGCACCCAGCCACAATCCTTTTGCGGCCTGGTTATCCTGAACTCTATAGAACGCAGGGTATCTTAAACCATCCTGCTGATCCGAGACCTGCCCTGTTCTGCCAACTTCGATCTCACAGCCAGCGGCTGAGTACCAATTGTGCAGGTCCCCTATGGACATCCATTTAACTTCCTGGGAATAAGAAACCGCTAAAACCAGTCCAAACAGCAATTTTTTTTGTTTAGAAATCATAACTGATATTGATACCAATAAAAATATCCCTGGGATTTAAGAAAACATAGAATCCCTGGTTTGGCATATCGATGTATTGTTTATTATTAATAACATCATCGTAAAAAGATTGGCTCACATTCTGCCATCCGCTAGATTCTATCCACTGTACAAACCGGTCTGTGGCACTATCAAAATAGATAGGTCTCTCACTGGGGTTGGAGATATACGTGATATCCGATACCCATTCCATAGGTATAAACTCTGTACCTTCTTTTCGGACATCGCCAGGCTTGTCATTACCTGAAAAATAATTATAACCCAGCTCACCCGCTACATCATCGGGCAGGTGCAGCGACTGCATATAGTAATTATAGTCAAAACCATCTTCAAACCCATAGCCTGAAAAGGTCTTGGTATTCAAAGCATTATAAATATCAGCATACACCTTCAGGTTCAGTTTTCCCATGTGAAATATCTTGGAAAATTTCAGGTCAATATTGTAATTATTCTTATACTGGGCATTATACTCTATCCCGGGTACATTGTTTGGGTTATAGGTAAACCAGGATCCGGCAGACCAACGGCTAATCACATTAAGATGCCAATCACCCAGTAGGTGCTGGCTAAGTATTTTGGGACCTAAAGACAGTGGTGTGTGAAAGTCCAGGACTGATTTAATACGTGGGATTGGTCTGGGTTTGTATTGCTTTTCATTATTTAACTCATAGTTGCGCTGATCTGCTGGATTTTCATAATAATAACCAAGTCCATAATAACCAGAAGTATTAACACGGTATTCGTAGTTCATAAAACCCGTGAGCCATTCCCCTCTCACCCTGGATAGTTCAAGCTCAAAACCTCGAATATCTTCGTAACTGTTTGCAGTTAACCTGTAATAGTTTACCTTGCTATTCGCACTGATAAATTTTGTATAGTCCTGCTGGTCTGAAATGTCCTTATAATACGCAGATATATGAATCAGGTATGACTCTAAAAAGGATTGATCAAAACCAATCTCATAGGCTATGGTATTTGCCATAGGCAGGGTTGGATCACCAATCGTAAGTACTTCTTCACTGAACCCCCTTCTTACTCGGTAAAGGTCTTGTGCAATGGGCATCTGCTGATAGTGTCCGTAATTAAAATAGAGTTTCGATGTTTCAGTGATCGGGTGGGACAGCGCTAGCCTTGGTGATAGTTGTACCTGAGGATCCAAGGTTACGGTTTCAAAAGTTTCTTCTGCAGCAGCCGTATAATTAGATGAGAAAAAATCATCATCATAATTTTCAATAACATACCATTCACCATTGGGGTTCAATACATCAAGGTTCAAACCAACTATGGCAACAAAACCTTTATATTCAAGTTTATCCTGGGCAAAAACCGAAAGACGGTATGGGTTTACATCCATAAAGGACCAATAATTCCCCAATGGCAGGAATTCATTCTGGGATCCATATTTAAGATCAAGTTTTGAATAAACAAATTCCCCACCTGTTTTTAGTTGGTGGTTATTATTGAGTTGTTTCGTATAGTTACCTTTCAATGTTACTGTCCGAACCTTACTGGAATCCCTGGATGTACTTATAGCACCGCCAAAAGCTAAGCGCCCTTCCACGCTGAACAATGGTCCACCAAAAAATCCTATCGGCGCTTCATCAGCGGTCCAAGCATCATCGCCTGCACCAAACACCGTGTATATGTTAACAGTATCCCGCCTTGCTCCATGCCCAGTGATATAATCTTTTGAGTCAATTTTGAGAAGTAAATCAAAAAAAGAATCACTACTAATGAATCGATTGTATTTCAGACCATGCGTTGAGTTATTGACCTCTGTAGGTGCCCAATATTCATTGGTGAATAATCTCCATGGCATTGTAAACCCTGAACTGTTAACCTGACTGGCAAGATCCCAAACATCATTCATAATGGATGTACCACCGCCACGAGAAAGTGTAGTGCCTATCATTTTACCGTTGAAATAGGAATAAACTAATTTAGATTTATCGGATATATCAGTCGTCAACTTTAACAGATAAGAAGATCTTTCAAGCCCCGGCCTGCTCACTTCGTATAAATACATATCTTCTTCATGAAGAGTTGAAGCATAAAATCTTAGATTGCCGAACTTAGAAGATATAAATGGAACTGGACCTCCAAAGCCTGCGTCAATATTTACATCTGGAAGCTGAATTGCTCCATTCAAGCGGTGCTCCCAGGTAAAGAGCTTTTGGACTCCAGATGGTGTTAGATCATTGTCTGCATCATCATCCGCCAGTGTTTGTTCAGAGATGCTGTTCCAGCCATCAAAAGATGGATATTGCCTTTGTATGTATTCATCCCAAGCTCCATTATTGGTACCGGTCCAGCATACTTCATCATCTAAATATGGTTTGAACCAGAATGATTCTCCATCATAGGGTGATATACCAAAATGTTTTTGAGCTGGTGATGAATGGCGTATACTAATGGTACCAGAGTAACTATCTTTAGATCCTTCTTTGGTCACAACATTTATAATCCCAGATCTTGCATTTCGATACTCTGCACCAAACCCACCCATTTGAAGTGAAATATCTTGAATTGAACTTAAAGGAATTCCTGTGGTTGGTTCGCTAGTTCTTTCATCATTCATGACGAGACCATCTACCATAAATTGGGTTTCGTTGTAACTCCCGCCTCTAATAGATAAGCCAGAGACACCAGCAGATAAACCCACAACATCAGCAACACTACTCACAGGCATCTCAGCAATCTGAGATGAAGATATTGATTTTTGACTAAATGCTACATCAACTTTAACCAATTTTTGATTGGCTTTAACAATAACCATTTCACCTGCAATAGCTTCAAGGGAAAGTTCAACATCGATTAATGCAGTTAAATCAATTTCAACACGGATGTCCGTAACCGTTTTTTGAGCATAGCCGATCATCTCAACACGCAACGCATAGAATCCTGGCGAAACATTTAAAATGTTATAGTGTCCATCGATGTCCGTGGCAGCTCCAAGAGATGTCCCCTCAAGCATTACATTGGCACCAATGAGGGACTCCCCTGTTGATGAGTCCGTTATTATCCCAGATATTTTTCCAGTCACGCTTGCAATTGTAAGAGACTGAAGAAAAAGAAATATTGTTATTTTTCTAATAAATTTCATCAATAAATGTTAAAGGTTATTGTAATGGAGTTGCAATATTTTTTTATTAAAACATATTTTTCAGATAAATTTACATAGCATTACCATTGCTTTCGCCAATTAAAATTTGGATTCCGTTCTTTAAACCCAAGTGTTTCATACACGGCGGAATGGATCCTTTGCCGCCAATCATAATATTTTGGTTTTTTCCAAGAGCGATTAGGATGAACCGCATTGGTTAGTAAAATAACTATAATTTTGTTTTCGGGATCAATCCACATAGATGTACCTGTAAATCCATTATGCCCAAAACTGGAATCACTTAAATAAACACCACCGGACGCTTCACCTTCAGGACTGTCCCAACCCAAACAGCGGGAACTCGCTTCCACAATATTTGCTCGTTTTGTAAATAGGTCTACCGTTTCGGTTTTGAATATTCGAGTCCAGCCATAGATACCTCTATTCAGCATCATTTGAGAAAATCGCGCCAAATCCCTGACCGTAGAAAAAAGACCCGCATGTCCGGCCACTCCACCAATACTATGGGCATTTTCATCATGGACTTCACCATGAATCAGACCGGTTCTATATTCTTTAGAAATTTCTGTGGGCACGATTCGATGTAATTTTTCTCTGGGTGGATTATAAAAAGTAGAAATCATTCCCAATGGTTTAAAAACAAGGGAATCCACAAATTTATCTAAAAGCACTCCCTCCACTTTTTCAACCAATTTTCCCAGTGTGATTAGCCCAATATCAGAGTAAATCATTTTTTCACCAATTCCCGTTTGTGGCTCACTATTGAATAAACTATCTAGCCGACCATCTGTATTGCTATCCATTAAATAGAATTTCTTAAAAGGTGCGAGACCTCCCGTATGCGTCATCAAATTCCTGATGCTGATCATTGATTTTTGTTCAAAATAGTCAGGTTGCTTTCCCTTGAATTTCGGTAAATATTTAATAACGGGGTCATCCAGGTCTATTTTTTCCATTTCAACCAGTTTCATGATAGCTGATGTGGTGGCAATAACTTTTGTAATGGATGCGAGATCAAAAATATCACTGGTGCGAGTTTCCCTTTTTTTATCATAAGTGTGATATCCAAAAGCTTCTTTAATAAAGATTTTCCCATCCTTAGATGCCAGCAACACACCACCGGGCCAAGCATTATCCTGAACTGTTTCATCTAATAATTGATTTAGTTTTTTGGTATTAACACCAATTTCTTCCGGCATGACCTGAATAATTTTCATTCCGGGTAAATGCTTTACCAATGAAGTAATTGATTCATTTTTTTCAATCACTTGTCCATCTCCAATGTTTGCTACGCCAGGGATTGTAACCGGTAATTTTCCTGATATTTCAGCCTGTCCAGTCAAAGCACTCACTAGTGCTTTCTGCATGACAGAATTACTTTTATAGGCACAAAGGTATGTTGAAATTTCCGGGAATTCCTGAATCAAATAAGGTGTACCGAGACTTACAAGAATAATTCGGTTTGTTTTTTTGATTAAATCTCGAACAAAATCGGTCTCATTGTCCGGAAGAAATATTCTATTTTTCCATGCGTTGGGGTTCGTAAATGCATTAATCAGGACAAAGGCATTTTTAGGTATTTCCTTTAACATGGCATCTAGAACAACTTTCGTATCCGATTCATCAATCTGGAGTGACTTAATTTTGAGACCTGTTTTCTGAAGTCCTTTTGTTACCATCGACATTTCATGATTGTATTTGGTATCATAAAGATCGATAACAAGGAGAGAATCCATATTGTTCGAATTCAAGGGAAATACAGCTGAATCAATTTTGACACACGTGATTGCTTCTTTAGAGATTTGGGATGCAATTTTTTTATGTTCTTTATTATTATATTTATTGTAAAAACCTTCTAAAGAAATATGAAAGGATTTGTGGAGCCCTACCCTTTCCTTCATTTTTAATACTTTAAGTGCAGACTCATTTATTCGGTTAATTGGAATTACACCATCTAAGACTGCTTTTTCTACAGTATCAATGGATTTTTTCAAATTGTAATTTTGAATAATAACATTACTTCCTGCATTTATTGTTTTAATCAGTGCATAATTATCTGAATAATTTTTTGAAATTCCACCCATCCCCATGGCATCGGTTATCACAACACCGTTGAATCCTAACTTTTCTCGAAGGATAGTTTGAATCCAAAAGGATGTCATGGATGCAGGCGTTTCTGACTCAACTTGATAGTCTGGTGCATGAACATGGGCAACCATTATGGCATCTACTCCAGCATCGGACATGGCTTGGAAAGGTGGAATTTCCACAGACCAGAGACGAGCAGAATCACTGGGAATCATTGCCAACGAAGAATGAGAATCCGTTTCTGTATCACCATGACCTGGGAAATGTTTAGCTGTCGCCAGCACCCCATTCTCCTGAAGACCTTTCATAAAAGAAATGCCAAAAGCACTAACTACATCGGGATCTTCGCCAAAGGATCTTGTATTAATGATGGGATTAAAGGGATTGTTATTCACATCAACGACAGGAGAAAGGTTCCAATGGATACCCACAACTCTGGCTTCTTCTGCAATTATTTTTCCTACCTGATAAGCATTGTCAGGGTTACCCGTTGCTGCAATGGCCATGAGGGGCGGGAGATCAGTTCCAAACGGGAATCTTTGATTAAGCCCATACTCAATGTCCGCATTAAACAAAATTGGAATATTTGATGCAGATTGCATTTCATTCATCATGGTAATAGAACTGCCGGCATCTCCATACCAGAGATGAACGGAACCTATGCCATCCGATGTAATGAGTGAATTTATTTCATCCCATTTTGCCTTGGGAATATCCTTAAATCTCATATTCATATAGGACACCATCATTTGTGCAATCTTTTCTCGTAAAGATAATGTTTGTAATGTGGTTTCAGCCCATGAGGGTTCTTTAGGAATCGTTCCCGCACACCCATTCAAAATAAGAGCAAGAAGGTATGAAACTACGGGCAGGATTGTCTTGGAATTAAAGTTAATTTTTTTCATTTTTTTTACAAGCAACAAGGTTAAAGATATCATTTCATAATTACTTAAATATATTTTGAAAAAAGAGTAAATGTTCATCTAAAGCATTCACCCAATAGTTCCAACTATGACCACCAGGTTTTTCAATATATGTATGCGGAATATTTTTTTCTATTAAACGAGTATGAAGTGTTCTATTGATATCAATAAAGAAATCATCATAGCCACAATCTATCAGAATTGGCATAAACCCTTCCTGAATCGTTTCTACCATATTCACAACAGAATGATTATACCAACGATCTGGAAATAATTCAAATGAACCTAATTTTGTGGCAATTTCCCACTTAATAGTGGAAAAGGTTAAATCAACCCCTCCACTCATACTCGACACCGCCTGAAATTCTCCGGGATGACGAATCGCTAAATATAAGGATCCGTGTCCTCCCATACTTAATCCTGTTATTCCCATACGGTTGATGCGATAGTTTTGGTGAAGCCACGGTATTAATGTTTGAATCATGAATGTTTCGTACAGGCTGGATGAATCCATTGGACTATCTAAATACCAACTGTTTTGGCTCCCATCCGGGCAAACGATAATCAAATTAAATTCATCTGATCGCTGAACCAAATTAGTCTTTACAGACCAGTTTTTATAATCCCCGCCATATCCGTGTAATAATAAAATAACTGGGATATTCTCATCCCCATCAACATAAGAATCAGGTATAATAATGAGAGCAGGAATATCCTTGTTCATTGCCGGGCTGTATATTGTTACTGTATTGGTCTTTCCACCCCACAACTGGCAATAAACCAAGATGATCATCATAAAAAGATTTTTCATTTAGACCCTGATTTTACATAATTGATTTCCTTCTCTCCCATGGTTCTTTTCTTTTTTTCAGATTTAATTGATATAATTATTCAGGAATCAAATAAATCATTTAATTTTTATCAGATGAATCAAACACTTGAACAACTGGTTGGTCAACTTATCATCGCCGGATTTCGCGGAACAGAAGCCAGCCCAAATTCCTCAATTGCCAAATATATCCAGGAATACAATTTAGCCGGCGTGATCCTGTACGATGAAGATGTTAAAATCGGTGGACTTGGTTCCCGAAATATTCATTCCGAGGAGCAATTAAAAGAACTTACGAATCAGCTCCAGTCTTTTTCCAGGGATGGCTTATTGATCTCAATCGATCAGGAAGGTGGAAGTGTGAACCGTTTAAAATTAGAGTATGGATTTCCGGAAACACCATCATGGAATCATATGGGATTACTTGATAATGATCTCATGACAAAACAATTTTCTCAAACGATCGCAATGTACTTATCTGATTGTGGAATTAATATGAATTTCGCGCCCGTCCTTGATCTGCATTATGGTCCAGAAACGGTTATTGGTAAAACAGGAAGGGCTATTTCTTCAAATCCAAAAACTGTAATAAATCATGCCCGGATTTTTTGCCAATCTATGAAAGAAATGAACATTATACCCTGTGGAAAACATTTCCCGGGACAAGGAACTGCTTCAGGAGACACTCACGAAAGGTATACTGATATTTCTGATTCTTGGACGGTGAGGGATCTTCTCCCTTTCGATGAATTGATCCAATCCGGTGACCTGGATATGATCATGGTTTCTCATACATTCGACGATAAATTGGATCCTGAATTCCCGGCATCCCTTTCAAAGGAAATTATTTCGACAGTATTACGGCAAGACCTTGGATTCTCAGGTGTCGTTATTTGCGACGATCCCAGTATGAAAGCTATTTCCGATCATTACGATCTGGAGACGACTATTGAACTTATGCTTAATGCAGGAATTGATCTTTTCTGTCTTGGTAATAATTTGAATTATGATCCGGACTATATTCCAAATTCTGTTGAAGCTATGGTTTCATTAGTCAATAATAGAAAAGTTTTAGAAAATCGAATCCAAGAATCCATCGAGCGAATCAATCAATTAAAATCAAATTATAATATTCATGGCTAATCTCCACTTCACAGGAATTGATTGCGGCGGAACAAAGGTCATGGCCCAATCCACTACATTTAATTCTGAATCAGGTTTGGTTTCTCCAGGTGAATTTCACCTTGAAGAAAATTATTCAGATTCACCCAATTGGAATCCAAAATTCATCTCGGTCCATTTAGATCTTCAACGGCAGGAATTCGCTGAAGGAAATATATGTCTAACGGAACCAGAAATGGATCAGGGTGATGTAATTGTGGAAACGATCCAAAATGTTATTTCAAAATCTGGATCAGATTCTATCGGACTTTGTTTTCCGGGAATAAAAAATGAACGTGGTGTCGTCATTATGGCAAATGGACCCAGAATTTCTGATCTATTGGAAAGAATTCCAGAAATTGATTCACTTTACAATGACTCGGATTGTTGTGTTTTGGGGGAATGGAAAGCCACTATTGGAAAAATGCAGAATTGTAAAAATGCTTTTTATATCGGCGGTGGTACTGGTATTGCTGACGGCATCATTTTAAATGGCGAATTGATCGATTTCAATGAAAGAGATGATGTAAAACGATCCTGGGAATTAAAAATACCATCGGGTGAGACAGTTGAATCCTGTCTCTCACCAAAAGTGATGATCGACCAATGGAATTTGTCTCAAAAAGAAAAAGTTGAAACTTTAGACCAACTCTCCAAAAAGGAAAATTCAAAATCGATTTTTAATAAAGCAATTGAAGCATTCTTGTGTTTAGTTCAGGATCGGGTGCAATTTTTTAGATCCAATAATTCTGATTTAGAAAAGATTGTTATCGGACAAAGACTGGGAATGTTCATGGCTGATTCCAAATTGAGATTTATGATTAAAACTGAAACAGATATTCCAGTTAAATATTCTTTTGACCGACGGACAGCCGCTCTTGGGGCAGCCTGGAAAAAAGCATGCTCGTAAAAGGACAAATTCCGGAAAATGAACCCATTGTTTCTATCGGACTCGTTTTACCGGTTGATGAGCAAAAATCAATTGAAATAGAGTTCGGCGAAACGAAAGAAAAAATTCAAATACGGGCCAATGAAAAAAATCTCTTTTTAAATGGAAATCCTGAAGAAAATATTTATTTAACTGATTCATCTTTCACTTTAAACCCAATCCGTGCAGGACGTGGCTTTCATTGGGAAAAACAAATTACCATTACTGTTGGGGGAGAGTTGGAAATCAAAACCGTGGATGGATATCTTTTTGTCATTAATCACATTCTACTGGAAAAATATCTCCCTTGCGTTGCTACCTCCGAAATGAGCGGCGAATGTCCGCCCGCTTTCCTGGAATCTCAAACTGTGGCTGCTCGCTCCTGGTTATTGGCCGCTGCAGAGCAAAAACATGCCGATCTGGGATTGGATGCCTGCAACGATGATTGCTGCCAGCGCTACCAGGGAATTCCCGGAATAACAGACTATGCCATCTTGGCTGCCAAAAAATCAGCTGGGAAGGTATTGATGTATGAGAATGAAGTATGCGATGCGCGCTATTCCAAATCCTGCGGAGGTGTCACAGAAGCTGGAGTCAACGTTTGGCCTCAAGAAGACTTGGATTACCTTGTTTCTATTCAAGATGGTGAGCCAGCCTATTGTGGTCCCGATTTTATTTCCGATTCTAATCTGTATAAATACCTCGGGAGTGTGGATGAATATCGATCATATTTCAGATGGAATGATGAAATTTTACAGGAAGAAATGATCGATCATATCAATAAAATTCATTCCCTGAATGGAGAAGCAGTCATCGGAATTGAAAATGAAAAACGCGGTT
>ENA-ORDI01000303-ORDI01000303.1-marine-metagenome-genome-assembly--contig:-NODE-303-length-35575-cov-4.330497_pt1 | contig 35575 bp, 33 predicted proteins | sample MGYA00248628_ERZ508525 | MGnify/ENA primary metagenome ERZ508525 (study PRJEB26195, sample SAMN05422138) | marine metagenome | isolation source: East of Porto Seguro, South Atlantic Ocean | place... | reverse complement strand
ATATAAAAACCAAATATCCTGTTATTATTTTGGACTTACGGATTATGTCCTTCCAAAATATGTAACCTATTATGAAAGCGTTTTCTCCCATCTTTCAATAAAACCCTTACGTGCTCACTATGAATAATACAGTTTTACGGGGGGTTACATCCAGCGCGTTGCTTACAGTTTATTTTTTCATCATCATTTGTATGATGTTTTCATTCAAATCAACTTTATTTGATTACCCTGGGTTTAGTCCAATTGGTATTATTTCCGTATTTTTATTTATTGGGATCATTGTACTTTGCACCTTTTATAACAATTTATTTTTCTTTTTTATACCTTTTGTAGCCCTGGCATTTCCCAATATCATTAATGACTTTTTCCCATCCTTCATGATGGGGCCATTGTCAGAGTACCGAGTTGCTTCATTTTCATTTTTTACTCATATCGATCTATTTTTATTATTTGGGATTTTCTTATTTAAACATGAAAAACCCAATGAATTGCGTGGAAAAGGTATTTTTTATCTTCTTTTGTTTTTGGCAATTATTTGTTTCTTTTTTATTCTAACCGTTATTTTAACATCATCTTTTGATTTATTGTCTTTATTTGCTATCGGCACCTATCAAATTCGATATATTTTTCTTTTCTTATTGTATTTGGTCCAGATAAAATTATCATACAATCGTATACGCCTCATTGTATATGGCCTATCTTTTTCAGTATTTTTTTTGTTTATTGAATCCATCTTTTTTACCCTTGTTGGTGAAAAGCACACTCTGACGAGTGGCACCCTTGCAGTAAATGTTTATGCCAATATTATTGCAGCTATTCTTTTATTCTTCACATTTATTAATGCAAAGATTTATCGATTCAACCCAATTTATTTCCAACCTATTCGATTAATTACCATGGTTATAGGGTTTACCATTTTATTTTTAAATGGGACCCGTATGGCCATGCTATCCTTGATCGTTGCCGGTGGGCTATATTACCTATTAACCACTTTTAATTTTAAGAGTTTCATTCAATTAATATCGCGATTTGTTGGGTATGGCTTGTTATTTGCATTCTTGATCACCATTGCTCTTCAATTTGATCGATTTAAAAGTATCATTATTGTAATTACTGATTTAATAAATCTTGATTTAAAATTCAATGAAAATACTGCATCCCTATTTGCCAGATTATATTTGTATAAAGTATCCGGGAATATGATTTTGGAGCACTGGTTAGTCGGCATTGGACCTGGACGTTGGAATTTTTTGAAATATGATTTTGGTTTCCAACAGACAGAAACCATTTTAACAAATGTCCTTTTAGATCCTCACAATGACTACTTGTCTTATTTATCACAATATGGGTTGTTTGGATTTATTATGATGGGATTTATACTTATTTTTCCAGCGGTTCAGTTCCTGAAAAATCCAAAAAATGTCCTTTCTTTTTTTGGCATAATTCCGTTCACACTTTTATTTAGCGGATTGACAAATTCAAACACATTGAAGCATCAAGTTTTTGCTTTATCAGGATTGATTATATTTATTGTAACTCAGAAGTTGTTACATCAAAACTCATTCGATAGTGAAACAATATAAACATGAAAATTCTATTTATCGGTACCCGCGGAATTCCAGCCAATTATAGTGGATTTGAAATCTGCGTCCAGGAAATAACAAAACGGATTGAAACCAAACATGAAATAATTGTTTATGCCCGGAAAGGCCATTATGATTCTCATCCTGAAAAAATTGGGAATATTCGAATGGTATATCTTCCAGCACTCAATTCAAAATCGTTTGAAACATTATCACACACGTTTCTATCTGTTTTTCATGCACTTATTTTTCATTGGTCTGCCCTCTATATGGTTTTTAATGCAGCCAATAGTTTTGCTTTGATTCTTCCTTGGCTATTCAGGCGAAAGATTGCTATTAATACTGATGGGCTCGAATGGGAACGGGATAAATGGAATCAAATGGGTAAATGGTATTTCCAAGTTGCGGCGTGGTTTTCAACCAAAATTGGAAATACAATTGTTGCAGACGGTAAAGAAATGTCCAATTATTATCTTGAACGTTGGGACTGCCCATCCTCGATTATCGAATACGGCGCATACGTTTGTGATTCAACTGATCCTTCCTTGTTAAACCAATACGGTGTTAGACCAGGAAAATTTATTTTACAAATCACGCGTTTTGAACCGGAGAATAATCCGCTTCTTACAATTAGATCTTTTAAGCAATTTAAAAAAGAGAACCCGGGATCTACGACCAAGTTGGTTCTGGTAGGCGGAGTTCCGTATGAATCTGATTATTCACGAATGATTCAGGATGAAGCCACGAAAGATATTATCTTGCCGGGTTATATTTTTGACAAGAATATTTTAGCTGAATTAAGAAATCATAGTTTGACGTATATTCATGGGAATCAAGTTGGTGGAACCAATCCAGCATTGTTGGAAGCCATGGGGTCTCATTGTTTAATCATTGCCAGAGATGTCCGTTTCAATCGAGAGGTTTTAGAAAATGGTGGATTGTATTACCACAGAAATGAAATCAATTTAGCTGAGCAAATGTCAAAGATTTACAATAATGAAATTGATAGAAATGCTATGATTTCATTTTGTATTCATAAAATTAAAACCTATTATAATTGGGACAGGATAGCAGTAGAATACGAAAAAATGATCGTATCACTTTAAATTTCAAATTACAATTTAGGAAAATTCATGAAAATTCTTATTACTGGTGGCGCAGGCTTTATAGGCTCTCACTTATGCGAAAGACTTTTATACGAAGGACACGATGTTCTATGTGTGGATAATTTCTTCACAGGTATAAAGTCCAATATTTCCCATTTGATGGATAACCATCAATTTGAACTTATGCGTCACGATGTGACCTTTCCCCTTTATGTTGAAGTAGATCAGATTTACAATATGGCCTGTCCTGCATCCCCGGTCCATTATCAATATGATCCGGTTCAAACCACAAAAACGAGCGTCCATGGTGCCATCAATATGTTGGGACTTGCCAAACGGGTTAAGGCACGGATTTTCCAGGCATCCACCAGTGAAGTGTATGGGGATCCCACACAGCATCCCCAACAGGAATCTTATTGGGGAAATGTAAATCCTATCGGTCCTCGGAGTTGTTATGATGAGGGCAAACGATGTGCTGAAACATTATTTTTTGACTATTTTCGCCAACACAACCTTGATATCAAGGTAGGCAGGATTTTTAATACCTATGGTCCAAGGATGCGTCCCGATGATGGGCGAGTGGTTTCCAATTTTATTGTTCAAGCTCTGACGGGAAAAGATATTACTGTTTATGGCAAAGGAGATCAAACAAGATCCTTTTGTTATGTAGATGACCTGGTAGAAGGGATTTTGCGATTCATGGCAACAAAAAAAGGATTTACCGGACCAATAAATCTTGGAAATCCAAGCGAGTATTCTATATTGGAGATTGCGGAAATCGTGGTTGAATTGGTTGGATCTAATTCAAAAATTATTTTTGAACCCCTGCCTGATGATGATCCGAAACAACGACAACCTGATATTTCATTGGCAAAATCAAAACTCGACTGGAAACCTAAAACCCCCTTAAAGGAAGGTTTAGAGAAAACAATCCAATATTTTAACCAATTACTTTCCAATGAAGTCAATGGTTGAACAAAATAAGCAATTACCATAAATTCCCATTTCCCGATACCCCTTCAACATCCATGAGTAAAGCCATTAAATCAAAAACCGTTAACTGGATTTTAACTGTATTGGCAGACAGTTTGTCTTTTTGGGGCGTTTTTTCATTTTGCATCATGCTTTACAATACAGGATTATTTGGATATGCCCGTTCAGTCTTCGATGTGTCCCTCATAGAAGTGTTTTTAGCTTATCTTCTATTTATTTATGTTTTATACAATAATGGTGCTTACCGGAAAAAACGTGATTTTGCAGGTATCAGAAGATTAAAGGGTGTGATTAAAGGTGTATTACAAGCGGTTGTGATCTACATTGTATTGGCATACACGGTTAAGTATCAAATCCCAAGGATCATATCCGTGACGTTTATTCTAACTATTCCGGTTGTGGTTATTTTTTCAAGGATCCTAGTTCAATTGATTGAAGCCAAACTTTTTCATCATTTAAATCAGGAAAATGTTCTGGTTTATGGCGCTGGAAAAGTCGGAAGAGCTTTTGTTTCAGCGGTGGGCAAATTGACATCGGCACCTTTGAATATTGTTGGATTTGTGGATGACAGGGTTCCGGCTGGCGAATTTTCTGGGAATCCAAAACCGATTCTGGGTGGATTAGAAGACGTGGAATCCATTATACACCAATATGAAATTGATCATATCATTGTGGCTATCAAAGAACCAAAATCGGAGATCAATTTGTCTTTAAAGGATATTACTGATCGGCATCATATTGCATTGAGTTTTCACCCGACCCAAAAACTCTTCGAAAAAAATCCTTATAAACTCCAGGATATTGCGGGCCTGCCCCTATTATCAACAACACGACAAACCATCGATTCAAAACCATTTTATGATTTGTTTAAACGTGTTTTTGATTTTTTTACTGCACTTGCCGCGTTCATTCTCGTTTTACCTTTATGGATTGTAATTAGTGCCTGTATAAAATTAAATGATTGGGGTCCCGTACTATTTAAACAGACTCGAATTGGTCTGAATGGAAAACCATTTAATATTTACAAATTCCGGACCATGAAACCAGATGCAGAGAAATATGCCCGTTGCCCAACAGACAGGAATGATTCCCGCGTTACAACAATCGGGCGATTGCTCCGAAAATTAAGCCTGGATGAGATTCCACAATTGATTAACGTTTTGAAGGGTGAAATGAGCTTAGTCGGCCCTCGCCCGGAAATGCCATTCATCGTTGATACCTATGAACTGTATGAACGAAAACGACTTTCTGTTATTCCCGGGATTACCGGACTTTGGCAAGTGAGTCCTGCGCGTAATGCGGAAATCCATGATAACCCTGAATACGATCTCCTATATATTGAGCATCGGGATTTGAGTTTAGATGTTCTGATCTTGATCCTGACCATCGTTTTTGTATTCAGGTCATTTACACACTAGTCCAATGAAAAAAACCCTTTTTTTCATTGTCACCATGAGTATGACATTTGGTGGTAATTCGCCTCTTACATTTTTCCCACAAATTTCAGCGAATTATTACTCATCAGGATCCATTCATCATACATCATCATCCGGTCATTCATCTTTAACAACCTTTGGGCTTGGTGCAAAAAAATCTGAAGGTCCATTAACTATTTCTGGTCTTTTTCAATTTACATCTGCTCAAAATCTCGATTTTAATTCAACTTATATCAATCCTGATTTGAATATTGAAATGAACCGAGGCTATATCGATAGCGATAATACCTGGTTTGAATCATCCAATTTGAAAGTAGAATATTCAATAGATTCATTTAACGCATCCTTTGGAAAATTCAATACATTTTGGGGAAATGGCCATTCTTCACTGATTATTTCAAATAATATTCCAAGTTATCCTCAGGCCGGGTTTTCTTGGAAAATATCTAATTCGCTTACATTGGAATATTTACTTGGGTCATTATCCAGTAAAATAGTGGATTCCAGTTCAAGTGATCTTTATGATAATGTGGGGTCACGAAACACATTCTTCTCCCGTTCTATCGCTGCACATCGTTTCATTTGGGAACCATTCCCTTTTCTTACTTTTAATGCCATGGAAACAGTCATTTATGGAGACAGAACCATTGATGTTCATTACCTGCTCCCCTTTATCCCCTTTTGGTCCATGCAGCACTATACAGGTGATATCGATAATGTCCAAATGTGCGGTGAAGTCATTTTTCATTTAAAACAAAATTGGAATATTTATGGATCTCTTTTCGTAGATGAGTGGAGGCCCGAATGGACTTTTGATGAAACAAATCGAAATTGGTTTGGTTATCAGATTGGTGGATTTGGAAGAAATATTTTAAAACCAAATGATCAATTACGAATCGAGTATACCTGGACGGACCATCGAGTTTATCGTCATCGATTTCCTATCAATGACGCCTATTCATACGATTATTCACTTGGGTTTTGGGCGGGACCTCACGCAGAAGAAACATATTTTTCTTATGACCTCCCTTTTAAAGGCCTGGAAATGAAATCATTTATTTCTCGTGTAAAACGGGGTGAACTCACAGACCAAATGTTGGAGGAGCAGTATAATAATATCATTTATGAACGATTTTCCGGTGTAAACGAAATTAGGACCATAGCAGCCCTACTTTGCACAAAAGGAATTTTAGATGACAAAATTTTTTTGAGATTCGGCGGAGAATGGATCGATTGGCAAAATCCCGGATTTGATCCCTCTAATCCCGGGAATGTCTCGGATGACTTTTCTAAATTTTCAGTCGTGGTCGGTGTGTCTGCGGTTACACCGATTTCGTTCGATTAATCCAACAGTCCTTTTAAATATTCGCCATATTCATTGGTATAGTTAGAAGCCAACTGCTCCAAACCTGAACGATCAATAAATCCCTGACCAAAAGCTATTTCTTCTAAGCAAGCTACTTTTAATCCTTGCCTATCTTCGATTGTTTTAATGAAATTGGATGCATTATTCATAGCTTCCTGGGTACCAGTGTCTAACCAGGCAAAGCCACGACCCATCAATTTTACATGAAGACGATTTTGATATAAATAGGCTTGATTCACGGATGTGATCTCCAATTCTCCACGGGCAGATGGTTTCACATTTTTAGCAATGTCAATTACATCATGGGGATAATAATACAATCCAACCACCGCATAATTAGATGAAGGGTTTTCCGGTTTCTCTTCAATACTGGTGACGTTCCCAGATTCATTGAACCCAACAACGCCATAGCGTTGGGGGTTCTTCACACCATACCCAAAAATCACAGCATCATCATTTTTTTGAACCGTTTGAACACTTTCATTCAACATGTCCACCAATCCATGTCCGAAGAAAATATTATCACCGAGAATGAGGGATACTGGATCGCTTCCTATAAAATCTTCCCCAAGGATAAATGCTTGTGCCAGTCCATCCGGAGAGGGCTGGACCGTATATGAAAGATTGAGACCTAGATGATTCCCATTGCCGAATAATTGTTCGAACCGCGGTGTATCTTCCGGTGTTGAGATGATCAAAATATCACGGATCCCCGACAGCATCAATGTGGATAAAGGATAATAGATCATGGGTTTATCATAGATCGGTAAAAGTTGTTTGGAAACAACTCTCGTCGCCGGATAAAGTCTGGTACCGCTTCCGCCGGCTAAAATAATGCCCTTCATTTTTAAATGACTCCTAATCTTTCCTGTCTGTAAGTATTATCCTGGATCGCCCGCCACCAATCTTGATTATCCAAATACCAATGAATTGTTTTTCGGATACCTGTCTCAAACGATTCCTTCGGGGACCAACCTAAATTATTTTGGATTTTTCCTGCATCAATGGCATACCGGAAATCATGTCCCGGCCTATCTTTGACGTAGGTGATCAAATCAGCATAACTCGATCCATTTTCACTGGGAGAAATCTCATTCAAAAGATCACAAATAGTCGTGACCACATCAATATTCCTAATTTCATTATTGCCACCGATGTTGTAGGTCTCGCCCACAGTTCCGCTTGTTAAAACCGTGTGAATCGCCTCGCAATGATCTCTCACATAAAGCCAATCTCTTACATTTTCTCCTTGCCCATAAACCGGGAGTGGTTTCCCGTGAAGACAATTAATGATCATGAGTGGAATCAGTTTTTCCGGGAATTGGTAAGAACCGTAATTATTTGAGCAGTTGGTGATCAAAGTCGGTAATCCAAAGGTACGATTCCAGGAACGAACCAAATGATCTGATCCAGCCTTGGACGCTGAATAGGGTGAACTTGGATCATAGGGTGTGGTTTCCAGGAATTTTCCATGGTCTCCCAACGAACCATATACTTCATCCGTGGAAATATGGAGAAACCGGAAATTATCATTATTTGAATGTTGAAAATGTAACCGTGATTGCTCCAACAGGTTGAGGGTCCCAAGCACATTAGTTTGTATGAATTCTGCAGGACCCTCAATGGAACGATCCACATGGCTCTCTGCTGCAAAATGCACGATCGTATCAAATTGATGTTCATTAAAAAGAGTTTTTACCAACTCCGGATCACAGATATCGCCTTCGACGAATGTGTGGAAAGTTTCCGGAATTCCGTCTAGATTATGGCGGTTTCCAGCATAGGTCAATTTATCCAAATTAACGATATGTAGATCGTCTTCTTTTTCAAGGACATACCGAATATAGTTGGAGCCTATAAATCCACAGCCACCGGTGACGAGACATTTTTTCATTTAATATATCGGTAAAAATTGTTGGTCATTTAAAGTTGGAAGCATGAGATCCTTTTCAGATAGAAGCGGGGAATCATACTCCCAATCCAACCCAAGTGTTTCATCATTCCAGATAATGCCAAATTGATCGTTTGGATCATATACATCGGTGCATTTATAAGTTACAATGGCTTCATCGGATGTGACAAGATAGCCATGGGCAAATCCTTCAGGAATATAGAGCATTTTTCTGTTTTCTACGGTGAGTGGAACAATTTCTGATAGTCCAAATGTAGGCGATCCTTTCCGGATATCCACAGCCACATCCAAAATACTGCCGGATACAACACGAACCAATTTCCCCTGGGGGTGCCTTAATTGATAATGAAGTCCGCGAAGAACACCCTTCGTTGATTTTGCTTCATTATCCTGAACGAAAGTAGTTGGAAGTTCGTTCTCTTCAAAAACAGGTGTTTTATAGGATTCGAAGAAATAACCCCTGTCATCTTCAAAAACGCGTGGTGTAATAATCTTTACACCATCAAGTGACGTATTTTCAACTATCATAATACTTTTTTCGACCCACATTATCAAATTGAAATCCATGCTCTGATAATTTATCGATACTTAAAATATTTCGAGTATCCAGAACTATGGGTGCTTTCATGATTTTTTTCAATTTTTCCAAACTCATGCCCCTAAATTCGTTCCATTCCGTCATGATTGCTACAGCATCCACATCATCACATGTTTCCTCCCAAGAATGTGAATAATTCAAATTTGGGAAGACCTTTTTCATCGATTCATTAGCCATGGGATCATAGGCCTTAACTTTCCCGCCACCATCTAAAATAGTTTGGATCATTTCAATGGAAGATGATTCCCGAACATCATCTGTATTGGGTTTAAAAGCCAATCCCAATACGCCAATTGTTTTTCCGGAGAAATCACCACCCACTAAATTTTTTAATTTTTCAGTCATCCGCTTTTTCTGATCATTATTTGTGATGATAGCGGCATCAATGGTATTCATAGGCACACCTTTTTTACGGGAAAATGCTGCAATGGCATGGGTATCCTTTGGAAAACAGGAACCGCCAAATCCCGGACCTGGATGTAAAAATTTGGGGCTGATCCGTCCGTCTTGTCCCATGGCTTTCGCGACCAAATGGACATCGGCGCCTACTGCCTCACACAGATTCGCCACTTCATTGATATAACTGATCTTGAGCGCTAAAAAAGCATTGGCTGCATATTTGATCATTTCCGCCGTGGCTACATTGGTGTGTACCATGGGTTTTTCATTGACATAAAGCGGTCGATAAACATCCCTCAAGATATCAAACGCTTTGTCACTGCTGGCACCGATTACCACCCGATCCGGCCAAAGAAAATCTTTGACCGCTGATCCCTCTCTCAAAAATTCCGGATTGGACACATAATCAAATTCTCCGCCTTCCGGCATGGTTTCCCGAACCAATTCACACACACGGTCGCCTGTGCCAACGGGAACCGTACTTTTGGTACAGATCACTTTATAACCATTCAGGTTTTTCCCGATGGACCTTGCCACAGCTTCTACCGCAGAAATGTTTGCTTCACCATTTTCTCCCTGAGGAGTCCCAACTGCTATAAAAATAACGTCTGCCTGCTGGATCGCTTCATCCACCTTCGTTGTAAACGATAATCTTCCGGCACTCACGTTGCGATCAACCAGTTCATCCAAACCCGGTTCATAGATGGGAATCTTACCCTCCTGGAGTAATTTAATTTTAGATTCTACAATATCGGCACAGGTAACATGATGCCCAAAATCTGAGATTCCGGCCCCGCTGACAAGACCAACATACCCTGTTCCAATTACAGTTATTTTTCTCACAAATTTCCCTTAACAATAAGTATTAAATTTACTGACCTTGAATTCTGTTCCCAAGGCTCACATCAAGCCAAGGCGTCTTCTCAACACCCATTCTACTGATAAAATTCCCAGGATAAATAGCACCATCCAGCGATTATCATGAAGCACCACTCTCGAATAAAGTGTTTCCACTTTTGATTGGGGATTGATATGATCGACTAGGGAAAGCCGGTTATCCCAATGCCTGAATGTTCCAGCACTCAATTCGGTTAATTTTCTCAAGGGATCCTTATTTAAATAAACATGATTCAATTCAACCTGGCTTTCTTGTACCTGGATCGATCCCTGACTGACGGTCACAGGTTTATCACCATACATGAATTCTACATCATAATCCAACTGTCCTGATTGGGAGGCCCAAAATTGTCCCGTATAGTATCCCGTATTTACGTCGTAAGTGATGGGTTTCGTATTGATCCTTTGCCCCTGGTTGGATACATGGACAAATCCTTCCACAATGGTTTCACCCTCCCAAATGGGTTTTCCTATAATGGAGACTCTTTCTCCTTGTTGATATGAATTTTTTTCCGATCTGAAGTAAAAATCCTGACCATTTCCTGTTCTCATTAACCAGGAAAAAACCGGATCAAATATTTGCTGGGTTAGATCAGACATTTGGGTGTTACGTGTTTTATAATAAATAGTATTCAATTCTGGCGATGACCACACCATAAACCTTAAGGGTGATTTCTCACCAATCATGAGTAACGGTATTTCAACTTCAGAAATAGAATAATGGGCCAGGGTGATCCCATTGGATGAATCTACTTCCAGTTGAGCAAAGAGCGGTGGCAGGTTTGTAGGATCCATGTTATCCAAATTAAATCTGTGAAATGGGAAAAATGTATCCCATCGTGAACTCAATTCCCATTCGTAGGGCGACCCAAATTCTATGACCGGATCATTAAGGGTTACATCCATTAAGGCTAAAAAAGACGCAAAGGATTTTTCATGAATATCGTGCCCGACAACAAAAGCAAGACTGGATTGGTGAGACACTAATTTCTTTGCAAAGATCCTAATATAAGATTGCCATTCTTTTGCATTTTCTTCGATGGGGTGATTGTCGAAAAGGATCAGGTCATATTTTGTATCCCAAAAAGTTTTTAAGGGCCTGGTATAGCCTTCAGGCCGGTAAACAAAATGATCAATTCGATATTCCGGATTTTCTGAAAGGATCTGTTTGATTACCTGGGTATTAAAATTGGGGGCTCCGGTGATCAGAGCAACGATGTATTCATTTTTTAATACTTGTATGGGTACGATCTGTTTATTGTTTTGGATGTTAATCTCAGCAGGGAGTGCATTCACCTGTACCCTGTATTTTGCTTCACCGGATTGGGTTGGATTAATTCGAAATCGAACTCGTTCTAAACTCCCATCGCCGAAAACGGTCACAATTTTTGACCCCACCAACTTATTCCCTGAATATACAGTGACATTCAGCCGTTCATTCACAGTTCCATGACTTGAAATTGTCACATCCAGATCTGCATTTTCACCTTTAATAATGACCGGCGGTGCATCAATGGCATGAATGGAAACATCCACTAAGGGTGTTTCATCCCCCACACCCACAATATGGATCGGGGAAAAAATATTCAAATCTTGTGATGGAATCTCCGAGCCCAGATTCACCTGTCCATCCGTGATTATGACAGACCCAGCAAGCCTATTTCTTTCATGAGATTTAATATGGTTCAAAACCTGCCCAAGATCTGTTGAGCCGTCCTGGATTTGCTTATCACCAAAGGTCCAATTCGTATCCAAATTCGAACCAAAACCGATAATTTTTATGGGAACACCCTTCTTTTCAATTTTTTTAATGATCTGGTCAACACCTGAAACCAGGGACCCCACCGAAGGATTTGTATGGTAGGACATACTCAAGGAACGATCCAAATAGAGATGCCATTCCATATCCCTTGAATTTGTAGCGGTCATTTCAACTTTAGGATCCAGAAATAAAAAAACAAGAATACCGAATAACAGCCAGCGCAAAATGAGAATCGGTCGGAGTTTTTTATGATCACCTACTTGATAAAAAGAAAAAACAAGGCCAATAAAACATAAAAATAAAACAATCCAAAATTCCTGGTTATGCTGTGACAGGGTTAAATCCACGGTTAGGCTAATTTTAGATTGGGTTGGACACCGAAATCCAGCGATCCAATTTCACCGGAATTATATTTCAATTCACCGAGATAGCTGATCATGGCTGCATTATCGGTACAATAGGATAAGTCTGGGAAGAGAATTCTTGTGTTTGGCAAGGAAACCGCCAAATGATCCCGAAGACATTTATTGGCAGCAACGCCACCTGCAATGACGCATGTTTTTGCTTTTGTCTTATTCAGAGCTCGTTTCATTTTTTCGACCAGTGTATCTATAATCGCCTGCTGGTAACTGGCAATGACATCCCGTTTGGACATGGAATCACTTTCCTGGAAATCATCCATAAAATAAAGTAAGGATGTTTTCAGTCCGCTGAAACTGAATTCCAGTGATTCTTTACCCATGAGTCCACGAGGAAATCGGTAAATCGCCGGGTTTCCTCCCTTGGCTTCCTTTTCAATGGCTGGGCCACCCGGATATCCCAGTCCAAGAATTCTTGCTCCTTTGTCAAAGGCTTCTCCCGCTGCATCATCCCGGGTCTCACCCAGGAGTTGGTACTGATTCATTTCCTGGATGTACCACAATTGTGTATGCCCACCTGAGACCAGTAAACAGACAAACGGATATTCCAACGTTGGGTCGGCTAAAAAGTTCGCAAAGATGTGGGCTTCCAAATGATTCATTGGAATGACAGGAATATTGAGTCCCAGGCTTAATCCTTTTGCAAAACTGACACCTGTTAACAATGTTCCCGCCAAGCCCGGGCCAAAGGTCACTGCGATTGCATCAAGTTCTTGTTTTTGAACACCGGATTCTATCAGTGATTCATGAACGATCAGGTTCAGGAGTTTTTCATGTTCACGGGAAGCTATTTCTGGAACAACACCCCCAAACTTGGCGTGAATTATCTGGGAACTGACAATGCTGGAAAGAATTTGTCCATGGCGACAAATGGCTGCAGCCGTTTCATCGCAGGACGTTTCAATGCCCAAAAGGGTCATTTCACTTCGCGAGCAACACCCAATTCAAGACTTCTGGGTGAAATGTCCCGCCATTCCAAGACATCGGATGGAATAATTACTTGCGGTTCATAAAATTGAATTTGACGATTCCAATTATTAAAATCGATAATGACCTGGATCTCTTCCGGCTTCAATTCAGCGATACGCTGTACCCCGCCAACAACGGTTAAGGATACGGTTTGCGGGGAAGGAAACACCCTGATCTTTTCCCGAATATTGATCACCCTGACAGGTATATCCACAATGATCCGCTCACTGATTTCCTGGATATCCAAATTAATCTCAACATCATTTTCTGAATACTCAATTAAACGACCCAAAGAGGCAATTTCTACATATCCCTGGAGTGGTGTCGTAATACCAGCAATTGTATCAAAGACAGTTTCAACATGATTGATCAAAGCCAGTTCTTTTCTTGGACCTGCGATCTCAATTTTCCTAGGAGAAAATTGTGTTTTCCCAACCTGAATATGTCCCGGAGCGGGATTCACGATCAAATTGGATAAAACAGGGACGGTTTTAACTTGGTATTCATCCAAGCTGATTTGGATTCGATTTGGATAAACGACCTCAACAAAAGAGACATTGTATTTAGAGGGTAGAACGATCTTCTGAGGATATTTTTCGAAATATTTATTCAGGACAAACTCATATTCCTGGGAGATACCTTCAAGATCCAATACCAATTTGAAACCGGCATATTTTTTAAGAAGAAACGCTTTAAAAAGGTCGCGGCCGGTTCCCTTTAACCGCACGCTGGCAAATTGAGGGACTTCCTCCCTATGTGCTTTTTGGGCGCTCAAGTTCCGCGCTTCAATAGGCAAATCCATTACCATAGCATATTCGTTTTCCGATACAACAAATATCCACAACAACAGGGCCAGCCCAAAAGCCCCCAAAGGTAGGACTATTCTTTGACCAAATAAAGAATCAATGGGTTTCTTCATAGCCAAGGGATGACCTTACCCATTGATGGCCAATTATTCTTCTACATTTGTTTCGGATTCGGAATCTGATGGTTCGTCAGAAACACCATCCTTTTCAGCTTGACTGGCCAAATCCATAAGTTCTTGAGGTAAATCAAGTTTTTCACCTGAATTTGTATCTTGGTTCTTCAGGTACTGTTTTACCTCATCTGTCGCTGAGGTTGATTTGCCAGTTCCAGCTAATTCCTCTCTATAAAGGACAACTTTTTTGTCTTTAGGTGCAACTTTCATAACAATGCCTGAAAGATTTGCACCGACCTCATATTGGCTTGCCAATGCTTTGCGATCCCGTTTGGACATTTTGCCGAAGGGCATGATCCCCTCCACTTCCAATTCCAATTGGATAATAATGCCTTTATCCAGAACACGAATGATTTCACCACTCACTTCATTTCCCGCTTGGTAATAATCAACAATTCCTGGCCATGGGTCATCAAATACCTGGCGATATCCGAGAGATATCCGACGATTATCGCGAGAAACTTCCAAGATCCGTACTTCGATTTCCTGGCCTTTCTCAACAACTTCTTTCGGATGTTTTATTACTTTTGTCCAGGAAAGATCAGACACGTGGACCAAGCCATCAATGCCCTCCTCCAGTTCGGCAAAAGCACCAAATTGTGTGAGATTTTGAACTATACATTTGTGAACGGTCCCAACCATGTATCTTTCTTCAATCTCATCCCATGGATCAGGTAACAATTGTTTTACACCTAGGCTGATCTTCCGTTCTTCTGTATAGATAGAGAGAACTTTCGCTTCAATTTCATCGCCCATGGAATACACTTCAGATGGATTTTTAATGTGTTTCGTCCAGGAAATCTCTGAAACATGGATCAATCCTTCAACACCTGGTTCGAGTTCAATGAAGGCGCCATAATTGGTCAGGCTCACAACTTTACCCTTTACAACATTCCCCATCGGATATTTGATCTCTACATCAACCCAAGGATGGGGTACAAGTTGTTTGAGTCCAAGTGAAACCCGTTTCCGTTCTTCATCATATTCAATGACCTTAACGGTAATGTTGTCATTCATTTCTAAAACTTCAGATGGATGATTTACACGACCCCAAGACAAGTCTGTGATGTGGAGAAGGCCATCAATACCGCCCAGATCAACAAAGACACCAAAATCAGTGATGTTTTTGACACGGCCTTCGAGAATAGAACCAACTTCCAATTCCTTGAAAAGGGCTTCCCGTTGTTCTTTCAGGCTTTCTTCAAGAATCACTTTATGGGAAACAACGATATTTTTTCGTGCTTCGTTAAATTTCACGATTTTGATTTCAATTTCCTTTTCCAGATAAATATCGAAATCCTGAATCGGACGGACATCCACTTGTGATCCTGGCAAGAAGGCTTGGACCACACCCAGGTCAACAATCATACCACCTTTGATTCGGCGGACGATGGTTCCTTTAATAATGGTTTCCTCTTCGAATGCATCACGAAGCTCTTTCCAGCGGCGCATGAAATCTGCTTTTTCCTTGGAGAGGATCGTGTTTCCGCTGGCATCTTCTATGAACTCAAGATAGACTTCAACCTTGTCTCCAATCTCAGGAAGTTCTTCCTCGTCGAATTCGTGACGATCAATAATACCTTCAGATTTAAATCCGATATCGATCAGCACGTCCCGCTCATTCATTCCTACAACACGGCCATTGACTAATGAGTGTTCAGTAAAGTCACCGAGAGTACTTGTGTATAATTTCTCTAATTCGGCATTGATTTCAGAATCCACGTTATAAGCATCAATTTCGTTTTGACCAACGACGCGAATATCGTGAAATAGTTCCGGGTTTAAATAATCTATGATTTCGGCTACAGGTTCGGCCGGGGCAGGAGGCGCTTCCACGCTGGCTTCTTCAACAACTATATCTTCAGTTGCTTCCAAAGTCTCTTCAACTGCCTGTTCTACAATTTGTTCTTCAAACATGCTTGTGATGTTTCCTTGTTATTTGTTAAGGTTAATATGGTTTATTATTTTATTTATTTGCTCATCGATCGTGAGTTGGCTTGTGTCGATGGGGATTGCGTCCTCCGCCTGAATTAGCGGTGAATGATCCCGAGATGAATCCAGTTCATCACGTCGTCTGATGTCAGCGATCAATTCAGAGATAGTTTTGGTTTCACCCATCTTTTCAAGGTCTATCAATCGGCGTTTCGCCCGGACGTCTACGTCCGCAATCAGGAAAAACTTAAATTCTGCATTTGGAAAAACAACCGTTCCAATGTCCCGTCCTTCCAATACACAATTATTTCCTTTAGCGATCTGTCGTTGGATTTTCACCATTTTTTCTCGTACTTCGATAACGGCGCTTACGGCACTCACCCTTGATGAAATATTCCCGGACCGGATCTCTCGTGATATATCAACGCCATTCAAGTGAATTCGATTCGTTGCATCAAAATAGATCTCTATTTCCGACAAAAAATGACGAATCGTTTCTATATCATCCGCAGTAATCTCAGCATTTTTAAGTCCCCAAGTGACTGCACGATACATGGCACCCGTATCCAGATGCGTGAAACCCAATTTTTCCGCGACTCCTTTAGCCGTCGTGCTCTTTCCAGACGCTGATGGTCCGTCTATGGCGATAATCATGAAATTCAATTCTCAATAAGCCGGCCAAATTACCGTTTCTCAACGAGAATCCCAACCAAGAAAAGGATTATTAATTTAGATAATAGGGAGTCAATTGCGGAGAGTTTTGACTTCTTTTTCAGATAAGGTACGGTAGTGATTTTCGGGAAGACCACCTAGTTCAAGACTGGCAAAGCGAATACGTTTTAAAGTCATTAATTTCAATTTTAAGCGATGCATAATTCGTCGGATTTCCCGCTTCTTCCCTTGGTGCAAACGAAGAATCACGATGGAACGACCTTTTTTCGTATCCTGGGAGACAATTTCAGTCTTTCCGTATTCTTTGTTACCGATATAGATCCCCTGTGCCAACTTCTGTATCTGGGATGAAGATATTCTTCCTTCGATCACTGCTTCATAATCTTTCGGGATGCGGTTCCGTGGATGCGTCAAATGCTGGTGAAGGTCACCATCATTTGTGAGTAGGAGCAACCCGGTGGTGTCCTGATCCAATCTTCCCACAGGCGTCAATCGGAATTTTGATGGGACAATATCTAATACGGTTTTTCTGCCAAGGGTGTCTTTGACTGTTGTGATCACTTTTTTTGGTTTATGGAGCATAATCACTACCTTTTCCTGAACGGGTTTTATCTTTTGCCCATCATACTTCACTACATCTGTCTCTTTTACATTATAGGCCGGATCCAAACAAATCTTCCCATTCACTTCCGTGGTGGCCATTTGGATGAGTTCATCGGCTTTTCGCCGTGAGGCTACGCTCGATTGGGCGAGAAATTTATTGAGGCGCATGGGTTAACCTGCAGTGACTTCAGACCGGGGAGAATCTGTATTCGTGTCGTCAAGTTCTTTTTCTTCAAATACAGTGATCTGTTCACCCAAAGTGGGATCCGCTTCCATGAGTTCTGTGATCTCCTTGAGTTTAGGCATGTCGGACAATCGATTGAGTCCAAAATGCTCAAGAAATTTGTCTGTAGTTTGGTAAAGTAAGGGGCGTCCCGGACCCGAATCCCGTCCTTTAATCTTGATTAAATTTCGATTCAATAAGGTTTTCAAAACACCGCTTGAATCCACGCCACGAATGGCTTCTACCTCATAACGACCGACGGGTTGTTTATAAGCGATGATGGCCAAAGTATCCAATGCGGCAGAAGACAAAGTAAGCCGGCCGGATTTGTTCAGCATCCGCCGAATGAAATGTTCATATTCCTGTCGTGAAACCAATTGAAAGCCCCCGGCAACCTGTTGGATCTTAAATGCGTGGTTTCCCTGGGCATATTGCTCATTCAATTCTTCCACTACTTCCTTGAGATTCGGAGTATCCGGATCAAAAACACCATTTACTTTTGTCTGGGTCAAAGGTTCGGGACTGGCAAAAAGGAGTGCTTCAATGATCTTTCTGATCTCTGTATCTTGCATCAGGCTGCAGCTCCCAAATGGATCAACTCTATTTCATCGAACACATCATTTTGTTCAAATGTACATGTTCCTTCACGAACCAGGTCTAAAATAGCGAGAAATGTGACAATGATCTCCATTCGTGTTTGTAATTCTTTCAGCAATGTTGAGAATCTTAAGCGGCCATCGCCGTCAAAGAATTTAAAAAGAAACTCTTTTTGCTGTTCCAGTTTGATGGGTTCCCTATTCAACTCGAACTGTGACATGACCGGACGATTTTCCATGGCTTCCTTAAATACCCGTGCCAGGTCGTAAAGCGTTACCTCGTGAAGGAGCGATCCGATCTCCTCTCCCTCAATGATTTTAATATCTTGCTCAAATTGACGAGGAACGACATGGCTACGATCGTCTGCCATGGAATTCAACATTCCCGCTGCATCGCGGAACCGTTTATAATCGATCAATTGCTGCATCAATTCCGTCCGGGGATCAATGATTTCACCCGCTTCATCCAATTCGGGTCGTGGGATCATCATTTTGGCTTTCACACGCATGAGGGTAGATGCCATCACAATGAATTCACCTGCAACCAACATATTCATCCGCTTCCATTTTTCGATCATATCAACGAAATCTTTTGTGATCTGGGCGATTGGAATATCATAAATATCCAATTCATCCCGACGAATAAAATAAAGGAGAAGATCCAAAGGACCTTCAAAATTCTCTAATTGGACTCGATATGCCATGTTCTGTAATTGATTCCGGAGACTGACCGGACGCGATCTAAAACTTCATCAGCCACTTTTTGAGCTTTTTTCGCCCCTGAATCTAATATTTCGTAGACTTGTTTCGGATGGGAGACTAATTGTTCTCTTTTTTCCCGAAAGGAACCAAAATGGTCCATGACCTTTTCAAATAATTCCTGCTTCACGTCCCCATATCGGAGGCCTTTTCCATCGTATCGGTCTGCTAAATCTTTCTGGCCAGCCTGGTCAAGGAAAAGGCAATACAATTGGAATAAGGGTGTATCTTTGTCCTTTGGGTCATCAATATCTGTTGGATCCGTCACAATACGCATGATTTGTTTTCGGATCTTTTTTTCGGAATCAAAAATCGGAATTGTATTATTATAGGATTTGCTCATTTTTTGTCCATCGATTCCGGGAACTAATTGGGTACTTTCTTCAATATCCGGTTCAGGGACAACCAATGTTTCACCAAATGTATTGTTAAAACGGATGGCCATGTCTCGTGTCATTTCGAGATGCTGCTTTTGGTCTTTTCCCACGGGAACAATCTGGCTGTCAAAAAGCAAAATATCCGCAGCCATCAAAACAGGGTAAGCGTACAATCCCATATTCGGTTTGATCCCCTGTGAAATTTTATCTTTATAGGAAGTGGCACGATCCATGAGCCCGACACTGGCGTGAGACGCTATCATCCAGGTGAGTTCCGTCACTTGGGGCACATCAGATTGAATCCAAAAAGTGGATTTCTCCGGATCGAGTCCAAGGGCGAGAAAATCACAGGCAGCATTAAATGTATTCGATGATAAAGTGTTCGGATCCGGCAAGGTTGTCATGGCGTGATAGTTCGCAACAAAACAAAAAAGTTCATTTTCTTCCTGATATTTGATCATACGGGACATCATGCCAAAATAATTCCCGAGATGGAGCGCACCGGATGGTTGAATCCCGCTTAAGACTCTTAAATTTTTCTTTTTTGACATTTAAAAAATGAAACAGATCAGTTGATTTTGAACGGCTCCATGAACAAATAGGGACGCCAATCTTGCTGCTGGGCTTTTACAAATTTTTGAAAATAATGTAATCGGTTCGGCCTTTTAGGGACACGGGCTAAAAGCATTTTTGCTTCCTCCGGTGTCTTATCTCCTTTTTTTTGGTTACAGGGTTTACAGGCTGCAACCAGGTTTTCCCATGTGTCCAAACCACCCTTCCCCTTGGGAATAATATGGTCTATGGTCAGCGGTGTTCTGGAAATACCACAATATTGGCAAACATGTTCGTCCCGGGCAATTACATTTTTTCTGTTTAAATCAACAGATAGATTATCATAGCGAACATAATCACGAATCTTGACCACACTGGGTAGATCCCAGGAAATTGACGGACTGTGAACCTGTTCATCATAATTCACTAACACCTCCACCTTGTCCAAATAATCCATGCAGATCGCCCGCTTGGCCGTGCAAATCATCATGGGAGAATAATTTGCATTCAGCACTAATACGGCTCGATTGAGCAAAAAACCGTTAACTGCATGTGTAGAAGGAATTTTCACGGGCGAAACTTACGTTGAATCGTATAGGTTGACAGGTAGATATCTATGAGTTTTTCATTTACACTTTTATGCCCTGAATCCAGGGATTCTTCCTTTACAAACCCTTGGGAATGCAAAATGCCTTTCCCTCCAGTGGAAAACCCAACATGGGTGACAGATCCATCTTTTCCGAAAAAGTGAAGATCGCCGGGTTCTGCTGCATCCATTTGAATTTTATCATTTGCGAAAAAATCCCGCTGTTGGGTTGAATCTCGTGGAATTTCCAAGCCACATATTTTTAATACGGATTGAACCAAACCTGAACAGTCAATTCCCAACGATGTTTTTCCACCCCATTTGTACGGGATTCCAAGCAAGTTTTTTGCAACTGGAATAACTTGGTCCAATCCTAAAGTATCCGTGATTTGGATGGTTCCCGGCAGGTTTTCTGTCACTTTTGCACCGAAGGGAAATTTTGGATCATAATGTCTATTTTCATTGGGAAAAACAATAACATGTGTTGGCGTATTTTTTTCAGGCGACATGTGGCCATAAAAGGCGTTCACCCACCCTTCATATTCATCCTCACATTTAATACGAAACCAATTTTCATCTTGATCGAGAATTTGGCAGGATTCACCAAAAACGGCTTCTGTTAAACACGGTGAGTTAAAATTTGATTCTTGATAAACCGGCGCTGCACCGGAGGTAATTATTAACCAGTTTTTTTCATAGTGTGACATGGGGAGAAATTTATTTGATTCTCTCGGGAATAAACAGGCGAGAATTGGCTAAACACCAAGTACACAAAGGACGCAAAAATGATTATTTTATCATTCCGGAAAATTTTTCGTAATTCTTGGTAAACTTGGTGGCTGTTTCAGATTTGAAACCTCGACAATCCACCGTAAAATGCGGCGCTTTTTACCATTCAATTATGACAGGGAAACTCGTGTAAATCGGGTACAGTCCCCGCTACTGTGATTACAGCAAACTAGTTCAAAGACCATTTTTGGCTTCCCCAGCTGAAAAGAAGGTGAATCGGTTGATACTGTATAAGTCAGGAGACCTGGATAACTGAATGAAACCCAAAAAGACTTTCGGGAGAAAAGGTCGTGGTAATATCAAAAAACCATTCCACTTCTATATTGATCTCTCCCCCGCCATCCGGGGAGAATTGTGCCGTTTAATCGGTTCATTTTAATCATTGCATTGGTGAAAGCCGCCACTTCGTCTGTGGGTGAATCAGGGGTTATTTTGTCCGGTAACCACGAGCCGGTTCCTTTTGCATCCATACAAAATCGCAGGACAGGAGCATGGAGTATTTCTAATGAAAATGGTGTTTTTTGGATTCCGAATGGAACAGTGAACGGTGATTCACTTCATATTGAAAGAATCGGAATGAAAAATAAAATTTTCGTTTTTTCTGAAGAATTTCTTGCAGTTCATTTGGAAAAAGATCCCATCCATTTTCCAGAAATAACCATTCAAAATAATTATATTCATCATTTAAAAAAACCTTTAACCGGTTCAACCCGGAATGAATTGGTGAATTCACTCAGCGGCTCGATTTTAAGGAGTTATGGTGGGAGTGCAGGTATCGCACAGGCCGCTGTGGATGGTGGAAGAACCGTGGATGTGAAAGTCATTTTCAATAATATAGATCTCACAAGCCCACAACTTGGTATGACTGACCTTTCCCAGATCCCTAGCCAACTTTTGGGAAATTCCACATTATTCCCCAACGAACACCTTAAATATGGATCGGGAACAACGGATGGTGTTATTCAACTCAATCCCTGGTCACATCCGACGGGGATTCAATTCCAAACAAGCAATGACAAATCCCTTTCCCTCTCACTCCATTTTTCAAAAGAGACTTATAACCACATACTGAATGTAGTTGCAGGTGAAAATTCGGATCCGGGGACACACCCGGTATTTTATGATGGCGAATTCATCAGCCGTGATAATCAATATTTCGGGCAACAATTCGGAGGAATTCGTCATCAATACAAATTCAATTCAATATGGCACTCGGATTTATCGTTTTGGCATTCCATTCAAGATCGTGGCATCAACGGATTGATCTGGAGTCCTAATTCGGAAGCATTCCGGAAAGATACTTTGTCCCTTTTTTCGGGTTCTATGGTTCGTCTCTTTCCAAAAGGATTCTTAAAATCGTCTGTCGCGTATCGGGAATCTGGGGAAAATTATGTTGATCCAACTTTGAGCATTGATAGTGATCATTTTTCCAGCAGTCTTGCGGTGAAATTAGCGGGTTTTTATTCTTTCAATTCTAATTTCACATTTCGATCAATCTCCGGATTTGCGCAAGAAAAAATAAATAGCACGAATGCTGGTAGCCACAATCGAGAGCGATTCTTTTTCGCGCCTTCCATGTCAATCTCTCAATTTGCTGAATTCGACTTTTTAACCGCATTGCGGTTTAATCTATATTCCGATTTTGGATCTGCCCTGAATTATTCTGTTCAAATCAAAAGACGAATATTCTCCAATATGGATCTATCTGCTTCTACGGGTTCTTCCTTCCGGGCACCAACATTTAATGACCTTTATTGGAATCCCGGTGGGAATCCAAATCTGAATCCTGAACGATCATTCTTCCGTAAATTTTCTACCCAGTTTAATTTTTTAAAATTATCAATCGAAATTTTTTCAAAATCCAAATCGTCCAAAGACCTGATTGTTTGGACATCCACAGGCGACTTTTGGCAACCTGAAAATGTGGATGAATCTTCTCGACAAATAATTGGATTAAATGGGCAATTGAACATTTCCGATGGGCTATTTCTCTATGGTGCATTGAGCTACATAAAATCGGAAAATATTTCAACAGGAAATCCATTAAGATATTCTCCAGAATGGATTGGGAATGTTAGCACCCGAATTATAAAGTGGGATTGGGTTGGAAACATTTCACTCCATTTTACTGGGAAACAAATTGTCATGTATGATTTTCCATATAATCTTGAATTGGATCCAACTTTGACCAGTCATACATCTATCACATCACCAAAATTTTTCCATAATCAACTCAATTTTATGATGCATATATCTAATTTATTTAATCAAGAAATAATGACGATTTACGGTTACCCGGAGCCATCCAGAACTATCCGGATCAATATGTCTTACCAACTAAACAAAAAGGAAAACAAATGAAACAATCCATCTTAATTCTTCTATCCTCCATGTTCCTTTGGACAGGGTGTGTCATTTATGAAGAAGAACATGATACCACCGGTGAAGCAACGACTTTCGTTCTTTGTGAAGGAAACTTTGGCAGCAGTAACGCCGCTTTATGGTCGTTTTCACCCGATGATGCTACCACTGCAACTCAAATATTGGGTGGCACTTCCCTGGGAGATGTTGGACAATCTTTAACTGTTTACGGGAATCAATTGTATGTGATTGTTAATAACAGCCATAAGATCGAAATATTCACTGTCGATGATGAAATTTCCCATGAGGGTACCATTAGTTTCAATAGTGCCAGTCCGCGGTATTTGGTGATAGACGGCACAACCGGGTATGTGTCCTGCTGGAATTTGAGCGCAATTTTGATTTTGGATCTGCCCAATCTTGCAGTGATCGATACAATCTCCGTCTCTGGAATGCCAGAATTCATGATTTTAGATGGGACTAGTCTCTATGCATCCATTCCGTCTAATTCGGATTGGTCATCAGCCAGTTCTGTTGTGGAATTCTCCACATCTTCCAAAGAAATTATACAAATTTATGAAACAGTTTCTGGCCCAAGCGATATGGAATTGATCGGTTCTCATCTTTTCGTGGCAAGTACCTATTATGGTGCCAATTGGTCAACTTACACGGGACTATCAAAGATTGACCTTTCCGCAGGAACAGTCACAACAAATACGGACGGACCTAATTCCATTGTAAAAGGTGATCTGGTGAGAGCGGGAGAAACATTATATCGTGCCACCTCCACGGGACTTGCACCTGTGAATGTGGATTTATCCTTAGATTTGGACAATATTGTTGGGGAACAAACGAATGTGTATTCAGCCGCAGCCGATGGTGAATATTTATATTTTGGTACAACCGATTATGTGGCGCCGGATACAGTTTATGTAACGACTCACTCCGGAGAAGCAGTGAATCAATTTATTGTGGGCGCCATGCCGGGAGATTTTGCGATAGGTGTAGAATAAAGATTAATATATTAGCTGACGAATAATACAGGCTAAATCAGTGCATTATTAATCCAAGAAATGCCACTCCACGGATAAGTTCACTTGTCTGCCAAGGCGTGGCATTTTCGGATGAATCTCAAAATAATTGTCCTGTTCTGATCCCATGGATGCTAAAATCATTTCGGAAATATTGAACCACTCGTATTTGATTGTGAATGTGGATACATAAGCGGTAATACTTCCGTTAATGAACCAAGTATCTTCTTTTGTTAATTCATTTAATTCTCCGCTTCCATCATTTCGAACTGGAACCATTTCTGTAAGATGCATGTAAACAGCAGGCTCACGATTGAGCCAGCCATTTAGTGACAGGGATGCATCAAGATTCATAAAATTGTCAAATAATTGAACTCGGGTTTTCGTACCGACTTTTAACTTATCCTTTATGCCATCAGAGATAAGACTTTTCTCCAGTTGATGAGAATAATTTGCCGCTAATTCAAGAAGGGGTATCAAAGTTGTCTGACAGGTAAAACCAGCTGTAGTATTTGCTTCATTTTCAGGGAATTCAGGCAATGTTATCCTTTGATAATTAATCGTTGATAAGGATACCGAAACCTGGCTCTTTTTCCCGGTCCATCTAATATCCCCGATCGTGGATGTTGTAAGACTCAGGTTTTTTGAAGGATCAGGAAAAGAATTTACATGGATTGGAAATGCATCTCTTTTAACCAAGATCTTCCCAGATAAAGAATGAAATATTTTTCGATATGAAAAATTGAATTCAGGTTCTGTTTCCCCTCCATTTTCCGCTAATCCTGCTTTTACTTTAAATCCCATCCAGTCACCCCCTATAACCAAGCGGTTCCACCTAACTGTATTCTGGGAATCAAGTTTTGTATTCCTAGTATTTATTTCCAGCGTCGAAAACAGATTCATGTTTTCCGATTGTTTCCAGGTCAGAACTGATTTTATTCTTGATCGCGTCAAATACCGAACGCCTGAAAATGCAGCCATAGAATGATTGGATTTATATCGTTGTAAAAACTGATCGATACTTATTTTTGAATTAAAAACACCAAAAGATCGATCCCAAAATGTGTTGGCTGTAGTGATCCGATTATCGATCAGACCGCGGGTGGTTGAATCAGCCAACCCGGAATAGGTATTAAAATGTCCCACCGAAATACCAGCATGATCCTTCCCTTTTTTGGATTCATAAAAAGCGGTGTATGTTTGTTGAAGGGGCTGGTGAGAATCATTGTCATATTGGTTATATGGCCCGGCGTAAGACCGCTTGAAAGCATGGAGATGAACCTGTCTCCCATTTCCGTTGTAATTTGTTCCAAAAGAAAACCGGTCTAATAAATAATCACCCTGATCATATTTGAAATAGGAAGTGACCCGTGATGAATCAAAATTAGATATATCACGAGATTGGTTTAAAAATCCATCTTCAATCTCAGGTCCAAATAGCCTTGGATAAATGGCCCATGTTCCATCAAAAAGGAGTCGGTTTGATTGCCAATCTTCGTTCCACATGATAGCGCCATTTTTATTTACATACCCGAATTGTCCACCCCAATCGAATGGAATAAATTCAACCTGTTGGCTCCAAAGCCTAGCCAATAAAAATAAATAAATGATCTGTTTCATTTTACTGGGATAATCTTCTTAAATAACCGGGAACAACCACAGAAAAGATGACTGCATTGGAGGCCAGGTGCATGAAGGTAAACAACAAACCGGAGATGGCATAAGCCATTGTTTCATCCCAATTGTAACCGGCGCTGACAGGATAGGCCAGCGTGGTGATTCCATCGTACCAAAGGCTGCAAAAAAAACCGAGTCCACCGGCGAATCCAACCATGACCTTAGGTGAGCACTTTTTAATGAATTGGCTTGAGAGTGCACCCATGGACCCGATCCAGGCCATGGCCAATATTTGGCCAATCAACAAAGTGATATAAATGAGTCCCGAACCCAGTGGATTCATGACAGAATAGATCATCATTGCCGTCCCGCCCACCATGGCACCATAAGCCATCCCTAAGGTTAATCCAGAGAGAAAAACAGTGATGGAAATGAATTCGAGGTTTGGGACGAGCATGAACATGAATCCAAGCCCAATGGCCATGGCAGCAAAGATTGCCGCACGAACCAGTTTATTCAGGTTCATCTTTTTTCAAAAGCGGAATTCGAAAATAATTATGTCGATTCGTGAACCTCCCCGGTTCCTGGTCTTCATTCAACGCAATGTCCATGAGATTCATTTTTGCATCCAAAACATCGATCAAATGAACCAGGAGCGCTTCGGGGAATGATGGCATTTTGGGGGATTGCCATTCGTACCGACCTTGATGGGATAAAATTATGTGTTCCATTTTTTGGGCAAGATCTTCAGGGAAATTCCGGATCTTTTTAATAGCCTCCCGAACTATATCCCGACCAATCACAATATGGCCAATGAGGTTTCCTTCATCTGTGTATTCCGCTTCATATTCAGAATTGATCTCGATGAGCTTTCCTATATCGTGGAGAAAAACACCTGCCAGAACCAGATCCCGATCCACATCGTACAGGGGTGAAATCTTTTTGGCGATCTGCCCCATGGTTAAAATGTGTTCCAGGAATCCTGAACGAAAATTATGATGCATCTTTACCGAGGCTGGGTGAATCATCAATTTTTTCTTATTGGATCTATAGATCTTGGCAACAAGTGTCTGGAGATGTTTATTTTTCATCCCGTTGATGAGTGATTCCATATCCAGCCACATTTTTTCCGGGTCTTTTTTGGAAGATGGGACCACCAACGCAGGATCAAATCCATAGCGGCTATAATGCTGAACCGTTGCTTTATTGATCTTGCGAACTACCAATTGGGGACGATCCATGAACGATTCCACATCACCGGAAACCACCACCGCATCCCCGGCTTCAAATTTCTTAGTCGATTCTGCAACATCATCCCAGATCTTGGACGATATATGCCCCGTGATATCTCGTAATTCCAGGTCAAGATAGAGATCGCCGCTTCGTGTATGGCGGAGATGTTTTTGCACGCAGAGATAAAATCCCTGGATGGAATCGCCTTCCTTAAATTTTTCGATGGGTATCAGTTTTTTCATACTATAATTGTTGAATCCCCTTTTGTTCGAATAAACCGTCCTGCCTGCTCCCGACAACGGAGGGTGGGCAGGTAAAACGGTTGCAAATCTATTTAATGGTTAACCCAAGACTTAAATCGTGGGTCAATATAGGTTGCTAAAGTGCTAAACCATTTCAATGGTTTATTAACAATTCTCACAGTTATATTGAGTTCAATCACTGGTAAATTTACTTATGACCGAGCAAGAATATACTTTAGAAGAAATCTCATATTCACGGAAAGAAGACTGCAGAATTATCGAAGCCGTTTTAAAAAATTGGTTCAAAGATCCTAAGGCGCTGAACTTCGTTTCACCCAGTCTTCCATTCCCTTTTCGATTTAAAAAATGGTTCATGGTTTCTTACGCCAAGCATCGGGATGAAATAAAAACACTTGTCATAAAACTGGATAATTGGATTGTGGGGCATCTAAGTATGAGATTGCTTAACAATAACGCACATTTGTTCCATTTATTCATCGATCCAAAGCATCGGAAAAAAGGATTGGCAGAAAAATTGGTAAACACCCTGGAAAATCTTGGAAAAGATTTGGGCGCAAAAACTTTTTCGCTTTTTGTCCAACCAAAAAATGATGCAGCGAAAAAGTTATATGAAAAATTGGGATATGAAGAAATTGGTCGGTCTGGAACTCATTCCGTCAGAATGGAGAAAACGGCCTAATCTAATCCACAATCATCGCATTGATGATTGCCTTCACCCACCGTTACCTGTTTCTTGAACCGGATTGCGATCATGACAACCGCAACAATCAAAATAAGTCCACCGAGTATTTCCTGGATCATGAGAATCCCATCATCAATCCGCCCTGGTACACAATGAGTGAACCAAAATAGGCGAGTCCTGTCATGTAAACCACCATAAAAACAGGCCATTTCCAAGAATTGGTTTCCCGCTTCACGATGGCAAATGTGGCCATGCATTGCGCTGCGTACACATAAAAAACCATGAGGCTCAATGCCACCAGCGGTGTAAAAATATTTTGTCCGGTTAATGGATCTTTGTCCCGTTTCATGGCATCGGATAAAGAAACCACTTCGTCTTTCACATTCTCCACATTGTATATTGTGGCTAAAGTGCTCACCATCACTTCCCGTGCAGCAAAAGATGTAACAAGACCCAAACCGATCTTCCAGTCAAATCCCAATGGAGCAATCATAGGTTCGATCGTTTTTCCGATCTTGGCAGCATAACTGCTATGAATTGTTTGTTCTTGCCCATTTCCAGAGTCAACTTTCGGGAACGATGCTAAAAACCATAGGACGATAGAGATAGCCATGATGATCTTTCCCGCATCAGTCACAAATAGTTTTCCCCGTGTATAAACTTGACGGAAAACCGATCTCATTAATGGAATCCGATAAGGCGGCAATTCCATAATGAAAGATGATTTTTTTTCTGTTTTGATCCAACTGCTGAAAACGAGTGACAGGATTAATGCAGTGACGGTCCCTAAAAAATACATCAGAACCATTGTGAGTCCCTGGAGTCCGAAATAGCCAAACACAGTTTGATTTGGAATAAACGCACCAATCATCAGTGCATAAATAGGAAGACGTGCACTGCAACTCATGAGTGGTAAAACTAAAATGGTCACGAGGCGTTCTTTCCAACTTTCGATGGTTCGTGTTGCCATGATTCCGGGAATTGCGCAAGCATAACCGCTCATGAGCGGCAAAACGGACCGACCATGGAGTCCCACCTTGGTCATGGCTTTGTCCATCATGATAGCGACGCGGGCCATATAACCAAAATCTTCCAACAGTGTCATGAAAAAGATGAGAATTAAAATTTGGGGTAAGAAAATGAGAATCGCACCTGCTCCACCAATGATCCCTTCCACCAACAGGTCAGTCAATAACCCGGGTGGTAGTTGATGAGCCACCCAATTCCCAAATCGTGCAATGCTGTTATCGATCATATTCATTGGAATGCCGGCCCAAGAAAAAATCGCCTGAAATATAAAAGTGAGAAGCCCAACAAAGATCAAAGGTCCACCCCAGGGATGTGTTAAAACTTCGTCCATTTTTTCACTTCTTGATCTTTTCTCAATTGGGATCTCTGCTTTTGGAACGACTTGATCCAGCCAATGATACCGCAGGGTTGGTTCCAATGTTTCATGTGGAAATCCAATCATTTTTAAGTCCATCTTACAGGCGTCCATCAAAGGAGAATCCGGCGATCCGATGCCATTGGTACTTCCCACGGTTGCCGAACGAATTGCAAATGAGCGAGATAAAAATTCCGAAAATTGAAAAGTGTCTTCATACCAATTCTGTAGAGGTAGAATAGCGTTTTGGACCGGTGCCGGAATGGGAAAATTCGGTGGGGTTTCACTTTTTCTTCTTATGGCTTGTGAAATGGATTTTTTTAGATCATTCACACCCTCTTTTAATCTGGCCGAAACAGGAATGACAGAAAATACACCAAGATCATTTTTCAATTTTTCACAATTAATCTCGAGGGATTTTTCCCGGGCCAGATCTATCATATTGAGAGCAATAACAACAGGAATTCCCAAATCCATGAGTTGGGTGGTCAAATAAAGATTCCGCATCACATTGGTGGAATCCACCACGGAAATAATACAGTCAGGTGTGTTTTCACCTTTTGCCCATTTACCAAATTCCTCCGCAACGATGGCTTCATCGTGGGATTCAGGAACAAGGCTGTATGTCCCAGGTAAATCTATAATTGCCACAGGGGAATTTTCGATTTGAGCCATGCCGATGGTTTGTTCCACGGTCACCCCGGGATAATTGGAGACCTTTTGATTCAGCCCGGTAAGAATATTAAACAGTGCGGTTTTCCCGGAATTGGGATTTCCCAAAAGTGCAATGGAGTGTTTTGCCTTAGACATCTAATCGAACAGATATATTGGTAGCATCACTTTGACGAAGCGAAATCATTCCGTTCCGGACGCGAATTTTAACAGGCCCGTTGAAGGGCATTTTTTGGATCATTCGAACTTTTATCCCTTTGTGGAATCCCATTTCCATCAAGCGGGATCTAAAACCAGGATCCCCATGCAAGGCGGTAATCTGACCCACTTGGGACGTTGCAAGGTCAAGGAGTGTCATGGTTTATTTATTAAGAGGTTTTACAAATAATTGATGGACATGACGCACAATTGTGTAGCCATGCTCGTTGGCAATCTTTTCCTGGAGTTCTTCCAGGTCCTCATTGAAAAATTCAATGATATCTCCCGTCTCTACACAGATCATATGGTCATGATGTCCCTCATCTAATCGTGGTTCATAACGATTCCGGCCGTCACCTACGTCCATCTTTCGAACCAGTCGATTTTTCACCAACACATCAATGGTTCGGTAAACGGTGGCACGGGAAACATTTACGCCATTTTTGCGGATACACATGTAAATGTCTTCAGCATCCCGATGTTCGTGGCTGCTACGGATTTCGTCCCACACTCCCTGCCGTTGCTTTGTAAACCTTAACCCTTCTTTCTGGAGAATCTTCTTAAAACCTTTCATTGATTGATCAACCATATTATTCCTTATTGAGATTGAGTCTCATTGATAAATTACACTGATTTGATGAGGTTTTAAACAGGAAAATTATTCCTGACAATCTGGTGAGGAGTGGAGTGGTAACTGGTGATTGGTGGTGGTGGAGTTTCCCTAGTGCTGTCATTCCCGACCAAGAGATGCGGAGATCAGGAATCCATTCGATTCACGAATAGATTGCCACCAAAGCCAAATATAAATAATTGCAAATGTCAGGCAAGCGACACTTCCGTATGGAGTGGTTTTTTATTCCCATTAATCCATTTATCCAGATATCTATTCATCCAGTATTTTTAGTAATGGATCAGTGGATGGATAGATTCCTGACTCCCACACTTTATCGTGATGCGTCTTTTTTGTTAACTGATCTTGGACAGGTTCGCGTACTTAACGATGAGTTTCTTTTTTGTTCCATCTTTAAAGATCACACCCACGCGTTGATTTTCACCTGTTCCGCTCAAGACCATGATCTTTCCTAGGCCAAAAATGGAATGGTCAACCATGTCCCCCACTTTGAAATCATCAAATGTGGTGACTGTTCGAGTCACGGCGACCCTGGTTCTCTTTTGAAGAGAACCGCCCATAACACGTCGAGTTAAGGCAGACTGGAATTCGATCCTCTCCAAATAATCATTTGGAATCTCACTGATGAACCGGCTGGGCATTCCCAGGACATTTTCGCCACCCATACGGCGACGGTTCGTCGCATAGAGGAGAAAAACACGTTCCTGGGCTCGAGTCAATGCCACATAGAATAATCGTCGTTCTTCTTCTAATCCTTCTTTGGTATCCATGGCATTGTATAAGGGGAAAAGACCGTCATCCAACCCGGAAACAAAAACAACCGGAAATTCCAATCCTTTGGATGAATGGACTGTCATGAGGGTTACGCGGTTATCGGAATCATTCCAATGATCAATATCAGACAATAAGGATATTTCTTCCAGGAAATCGCTTAAGGTTGAGTCGGGACGTTTTTGGCAGAATTCGTCAATACTGTTCAAAAGTTCGGTTACATTCTCAAACCTTTCCCGGTCAACAGGATCAGTGGATTCTTTGAACAGTTTCAATACACCGGCTTCTTCGATCAAACTCCGGGTTAATTCATTGGCACTTAACTTTTTACGAAGATCATAATATTTTTTAATCAATTCATAAAATGATATCAATGAATCAGACTGTTTTCCACGGATCGCTAACTTTTCAGCATTTTTCAAAACATCAAATAATTCAATCTTATCGATGTCCGCCTTCTGTACGCATTTGTCCAAGGTTTTCATCCCGATACCACGAGGGGGGAAATTCACAATTCTGCGCAGAGAAATGGTATCTCTTAAATTGATCACCAACCTCAAATAGGCCAGGACATCCTTCACTTCCTTCCGGTCATAAAATCGAATGCTACCTACAATGTTGTACGGAATTCCCATCCTGCGGAAACTGTCCTCCAACGCACGGGATTGCGCATTGGTTCTATAGAGCACCGAAAAATCAGAAAAGGTTCGTTTATTTAGTTTGATCTCTTTTTCCAAGGCAGAAATAATGGCATCTGCTTCTTCCAGCTCATCACGGGTTTCGAATAATCCCAACAGGTCACCCGATCCATTGGCAGCTACCAAATTCTTTTTTGCGCGGCGGTCATTATGTGTTACCACAGATGTAGCCGCATCCAGGATCTGCTGGGTAGAACGATAATTTTTCTCCAATGTAAAAATCCTGCAACTGGGGAAAAATTTTCCAAAATCCAGGATGTTGGATACATCGGCGCCACGCCATCCGTAAATGGATTGATCGTCATCCCCCACCACACAGATCTGTTGATTATTTTCAGAAAGCCGTGTAAGGAAATGGAATTGTGGCCGGTTGGTATCCTGGTACTCATCCACCAAAATGTATTTCCACTTTTTTTGATATTTCGCCAATATCTTGGGATGTTTATCAAATAATTCCAACGGATAAAGTAAAAGATCATCAAAGTCCAAAGCTTCATTTACACGAAGTGCTTTTTGATAAGCGCTGTATACCTCCACGACTGTTTTCTCAAGAATTGTTCGCGCTTTTCGAGCCTGTGTACTCGGAGTGATCATTTTATTTTTTAAATAACTAATCTGGTTCCGGGCCTGATTGGGTGCAAGGGTATCCTTGGGAATGTTCAGTCCTTTCAGGACAACCTTAAACAGATCCAACTGATCCTGAACATCGTAAATGGCAAATTGCGGACTCAAATCCAGGTGTTTTGCTTCAACACGAATCAGGCGTGCGCACACAGAATGAAAGGTGCCAATGGTGATGGGAAGATTGTCCGTTTTGAGAAGACCCATAACCCGCACTTTCATTTCCTTCGCCGCTTTATTGGTGAAGGTTACCGAAAGAATATTTTCCGGTTTGTAGAGTTCTTCACTAATAAGGTAAAACATTTTATGGGTTAACACCCGGGTTTTACCGCTTCCAGCACCGGCAAAGATGAGGATGGGACCATCCGTGGCTTCAACGGCTGCTCGTTGAGTTTTATTTAATTTTTTTAAACTCATTTGTGATGTTTTTTCTTCCTTAATTCTCGACGAAGTTTTTGGAATTGTTTTTTGGCAATATTGTGTTCTTTTTCATTTGTGGTAAACGTGTGGTAGCCATCACCCCTTGCTACAAAAAATAAATATTCATTTTCAGCTGGGTACAATGCTGCTTTCAAGGATTCTGCCCCAGGAGAATTGATAGGTCCCGGAGGTAAACCTTTATATTTGTAAGTATTGTATGGAGAATCAATTTTCAAATCCCGATTCAATAACCGTCTCGGCCCATCTTCAATAATGTATTGAATGGTTGGGTCGGCCTGCAGCCGCATCCCGCGATTTAACCGGTTATGATACACACCCGAAATGATGGGCCTTTCATTATCATAAACAGCTTCACCTTCAATAATGGATGCCAATGTGACCACTTCATGCTCTGTCATGTTCAGTTCGCGGGCACGGTCACGAAACGCATCTCTCCAAAAATTTTTGTGCTCAGAGACCACATTGTCTAAAACGGATGTGGGTGAATCGCCGTCAAAAAACAAATAAGTGTTCGGGAAAAGATATCCTTCGATCGTTGAAGCCTTAATATCATGTTTCCGTAAAAAGCGATGGTCTCTGGCAATGTCAAGAATCTCATCTATCTCAAAGCCCATTACATCATTCAAATGCTCTGCAATCTGCTTCACGGACCAACCTTCTAATAAGCGAACTTTTTTAAGTTCCGGGGATCCATAAACCAATTGTTTAATAATGTCATAATTTGATTGGGTATCCACCAATCGAAAGGTTCCAATCGGGATTTCTTTTTCCTTACCCATGATCTGGACAGCCCAACGAAACATTTGCTCGTTGGAAATAATCTTTTTTTCAAATAATTGCTTTGATATCGCATTCAACGTCGATCCGGATCTCACCGTGACTTTTGAAACAGAAGATGAATTTGGTTGAGGCCAAAACAATATCAGGATAACCAAAGCAATCGTTGTAGATATGGTGATAATCCCCCAAAAGAGATATACCGGCTTTTTCTTAAAATTTTCGGCCATTTATGGGCGGCGAATTTAGGATTTTACGATAAGCCAAGTCAATCCAGTTTCTAATTAATTTTTTAAAGTAAAAACCACTTTGGGTCATTTACAATCCAACGTAATTTTGCCGCCGCTATGAGCAAATTATTTCACAATAAGGATAGTGACTCAAACACATCTCTGTTCGAATCCTGGGATTTTTCCACCACAAATTACGTTTTATTTGGCATTGGTTTAGCCCTGATCATTGCGGGGTATTTTATCATGGCAGCTGGAGAAGTCAACAGTTTTCAAAGCCTGACCCTTGCACCCATCATGCTGTTCATTGGATATATCTTTGTCATCCCTGCAGCATTGATCTATAGGGAAAAATCTCCTGAAGTGGAAGAAAATTTGGGATCGTAGTTCAGTTGGTTAGAACGCCGGCCTGTCAAGCCGGAGGTCGAGGGTTCGAGTCCCTTCGGTCCCGCTCTCT
>ENA-ORDI01000299-ORDI01000299.1-marine-metagenome-genome-assembly--contig:-NODE-299-length-35753-cov-4.015360_pt1 | contig 35753 bp, 25 predicted proteins | sample MGYA00248628_ERZ508525 | MGnify/ENA primary metagenome ERZ508525 (study PRJEB26195, sample SAMN05422138) | marine metagenome | isolation source: East of Porto Seguro, South Atlantic Ocean | place... | reverse complement strand
GTCCTCCGGAACACCGTAAGGGCGACCTCGATCCCGGCGAGCGTCCCATCGGCCTTGGCCATGAGTACCGCCCTGCCATTCAGGTCCGGCGGAACGAGGCCGTCCGTCGTGGCGTCGCCGCCGCTCTGGCGCTCGGCGCGCAAGGCGTTTGGTTGGGCACTGCGTTTTTGACCGCAACGGAGTCTCAAATATTCGACTCTCAGCAGCGAGCAGTCCTGGATGGCCGGTCTGAGGATTTTGTGATCAGCAGGTCGTACACAGGCAAGACCGCACGGCAGCACCGGAACCCCATTGTCCAGGCATGGGAGAACGCCGGGTTGGACCCGTTGCCCATGCCTCTTCAAGGAATGTTGATGTCAGACCTGTCAGCGTCAGCTGAGAAAGCCGGGAGGCACGATCTGATGTTCACTCCAGCCGGCCAAGCCTCAGGTCTGCTCAACGAAAGCAGGCCAGCCGCCGACATTATGGCGAGTTTGGTGGACGAGGCGGTCTCAGTGCTTGATGATCTGCACAGCCGTATCTCGATCTCATAAACCGATTCAATGTGAAAGCCAATTCCCTGCGCTAACCGACCTTTACTCGTTAACCGGCGGCGAGATGGTCAGCCAAAAATTGGCATTAGCAGACGGTGGATTTGGGACGATTTCGCCGTTAGTGTTGGTGACGAATTTTTCAGGACCAATTTGCTCTGTGGCCGCCGCTGGCTCTAGGACATCCGCGATTGGACTTACGGGGTTTGAAACGTCGAGCGCCTTTGATACGACTTCGATGTCATCGCCATGAGAGTTAGTCCAGACCGCAGACCGTACACCCGCAGTGATCAGGAATGCCGCTACCAACAGCGGCCAAACGGTGTCTGAGTTGAACCCGCCCTCTGCCCATTTCACGATTTTCGATCCTTGAGTGGTTCCAGCCCGCGCCCACTCATCGGTCATGGGGTCTCGCTCCAGCGTCACCCACATATAAATCCCCTGCCATCTATCTTCAATTTATCTTGATTCAAGGGTACGGATTGAAACCCGAACCCCACATCAAGGTGACTCGCTAATTGAGGCGGGTGTCTACCGAAGTTTCGAGATGGTGTTGGCACGGCGGTAAGCTCTGACACCACAACTAGCATGACTGATACAATTGACACCTGATATTCGCAATTGCCAGTAGAGGCAGCAGTTGGACGAGACACGAAACGGCCAGTCCACAGAAGAATCTGAAGTCGAAACGCCCAATATTATCGATCCGCAGGGCCTTCAAGGCCGTGTGCTTCGATTGTTGGACTTTGACACGATCCGGGAGCAGTTGGCGAACAACGCCACATTCTTCGGCGCACGCCAAATGGCTCTCAATCTGATGCCGACCTTCGACGAACGAGAGGTCCAGGAGCTTCAGGACGAGACGGCTGACGCAGGCCAGATGCTGGATGAAATCGGGGACGTGAGCCTTGAGTCCAGCGTTGACACTTCTGAGTCCGTGGCCCGGGCCGCTCTTGGGGGCATTCTGACGGGAATCGACCTGCTGGCGGTGGCGGACTCTTTGGAGGTGCACCGTCGCGCCCGAAACGCAGCTTTACGGGCAAAAAATCAAGCCCCGCTGATGGCGGACATCGCCCAGGTGATCCCTGACCTGCAGGAGCTTCAGCGCCAGGTGCGCTCGAAGATCGGGAGACGAGGCGATGTGGTGGACGACGCGACGCCTACATTGCGCGTCTTGAGAAATCAGGTGCGCCACGCTCACGAGGCCGTGACCGAAGCGCTGAACAACTTTATCCAATCCACGACAGGACGCAACACCCTTCAAGACTCAATCATCTCGGTGCGCGGAGACCGATTGGTGGTGCCGGTCAAGGCGGAGATGCGTCACCGTGTCTCCGGCATCGTTCACGACGCTTCCAACACTGGCGCAACGCTGTTCATCGAGCCGATGGCCACGGTGGAGCTTTGCAACAACTGGCGCGAACTGGTCTTGGAAGAAGACCGGGAGGTCATCCGTGTCCTCCGTGACCTCTCGTCGCTGGTTGGCGTCGTGGCCCACGACATCCAACTAGCCAACGATCTGACCGCCAGACTGGATTTCGCGCTGGCGCGTGCTCGGTACAGCCACAGACTCCAGGCTATCAAGCCGATCACGCGCAGGCAAGACGACAGCGACGATGCAGAATCTTCAATCAGACTCATTCGGGCCAGGCACCCTATGTTGGGCAGAGATGCCGTTCCTCTCAGCATCAACATTGGCCCTGGATGGTCCGCGTTGGTGATCACAGGCCCGAACACCGGCGGCAAGACGGTCGCCATGAAGACGGTTGGCCTTCTAGCGTTGATGCACCAGTCCGGCATCCACATCCCCGCCGAGGAAGGGAGCGCTCTCCCAGTGTTCGATGGCGTGTTCGCCGACATCGGAGACCAGCAAAGCATCGCGGATTCCGTCTCGACTTTCGGCTCCCATATCGGCAACGTCATCCAGATTCTGGAGAACGCAACGCCTCGCACTTTGGTACTGCTGGACGAGCTTGGCAACAGCACCGACCCTGAGGAAGGTTCTGCCTTGGCAAAGGCAATCATCGGGCATCTTGCCGAGCTCGGAGTCCCGACAATTGTGACGACCCATCACCGCAATGTCGCCGCCTTCGCCGAGGGCAATCCTCACACCACTAATGGCAGCTTCCAGCTTAACCCTGACACTCTTGAACCCACCTACGAGCTCACGATGGGCGTTCCCGGTCGAAGCTATGCGATGGCCGTCGCCGAGCGTCTCGGCCTTCCTGAAAAAATCATGAAAGAGAGCCGAGACCTCTTGGAGCCTCAACACTTGAGATTCGAGGACTGGCTGAACGAGCTTCAGGGAGAGCGCCATCAGCTTCAATCCGGCCTGGAGGACACACAGCGGGCCAAGGCCGAAGCCGAATCATTGAGAGATCAGTTAAATGAACAAGTGGAGTACCTGGTCGGGCATCGCGACGACATACTGGGCGCCGCTCGTCAGGAGATAATGTCGAAGTTTGACCAGGTGAGAGGCAAGCTCCAAACCGCCGAGGCTTCGCTGTCATGGGCAACGCCGACGCCCAACAACCCGCCCGAACAGATCGAACGCATCGAACGCATCCGTCGGGATTTAGCCGCTCAGGAATTGGAAGACCTGCCTGCGCTTGCGCCAGCGCGATTAAGGGCCGAGCCTCGTCCAATTGCGGTTGGCGACACCGTATTCGTCCGTGGCCTGAACCTGCGTGGAGCGGTGACTGATCTGCCGTCTCAGGGCGGAGACGCGGAAATCGCCATAGGGAACGTTCGCATCAACGTGGACCTTAATCGGCTGAACCGAGTTGACCAGGAACCCGCCGACGAGCCTCTGGAAGAAGCCGTGAAAATTGTGGTAGGGCCGCCTGTTGAGAGCATGGAGATCGACGTCAGAGGCCTTCGCGCTGCCGAGTCAATCGACCGATTAGAGACGTTCCTGGATCAGGCGACGCGGGACGGACTAATCAAAATTCGAGTAATCCACGGTCGAGGAACCGGCGCGCTGAGACAGACGTTGCGCGAACATCTCGACCACCACCCCCTAGTCGAAAATTTCGGCGCCGAACCCAGAGAGCGCGGCGGCAACGGCGCTACATGGGTCGACCTAAGATGAAATATCACATCCGCGTCAGGCGAAATTTCTGAATTCTGGCGGCTACAGTATCACCCCGTCGTCCTTCAGCGACACGATATCGTCCCACGTGTAGCCCAGTCGTTCCAGCAAAATTTCCTCGGTGTTCTCGCCGTGAGTTGGGGCCATTTTTCTGGTCGAAAGTGGGGTTTTGCTGTACGTCAGCGGTGTCTGGGGCCATTTGGTTGGGCCCACAACCGGATGGTCAAATTCCACGACGTAGTTATTCTCAACAACCTGCGGATCATCCAACAGATCTAAACTGCGTTGCACCCGCTCCCAAATGAGGTCTTTGTATTTCGCCAGTTCAGCTTCCCATTCTTCTCTATTTTTGGTTGCGAAGACATCGTCCAGAAGAGGGATCAGTTCCTCGCGATTATCAGCTCGCACTTCTGTCGTGCTGAACCGGGGGTCTTCGATGCACTCCGGGATGCCCAGCGCGTTGCAAAACTGAGACCAGTAGCGGTTTTGGCTCATCGAGAACGCGAGCCACTCCCCGTCCTTGCACTGATAGTAGTTCCAAAGCGGCTGGCCCACTTTTGTCCGGTCGGTCCGTGGAAACTCTTTGCCCGTGAGGAACTTGATGCCTTCTGGCATCCCGTGCGCCCAAATCATGCTGCCCAGGTGAGACGCGTCCACCCGCTGTCCGAATCCGAACCTCTCCCTGGCGACGATAGCGCCGATGACCCCATAAGAGAGCATGATGCCGCCAATCTGATCGGCCATGCCCGCGGGATAAGGCATCCCGTCGTCTGGGCCAGTCCACCACAACGCTCCTGCCCTTGCCTCCGCCGCCAACTCCAGGGCGGGCTTCGCGGAGTCCGGCCCTTTGGGGCCATAACCAGAGGCCGAAGCGTATATTATCTTCTCGTTGTGCTTCAGCAAGTCCTCGTATCCGAGGCCCAATCGTTCGGCAACACCTTTGCGGAAATTCTCCACGAAAATATCCGATTCAGCCACAAGTTTGTGCAATATTTTCAGACCCCTGGGATTTTTGAGGTCAAGGGCGATCCCCAGTTTCTGCCTGTTCATGCTCTCGAAATATGCGTTCACACCGTCAGCGAGCTCGGTGTTGATGCCCATTATCTGTCCGAACTGACGTCCGTGGTCGCCGTCCAGTGATTCGACTTTGATGACCTCGGCGCCCATGTCGGCCAGCATCACCGTGGAGATGGGCCCAAATTGCCACATTGTCCAGTCGATCACCTTCAATCCGTCCAGCGGGCCTTTGTATCCGTTGCTGTCTGTGTTCATGTGCTGCTCCGTGGTGAAATCTGGGACAATAGCCGCCAATCCGTCGAAGGGCGACCCGCTCACGTTATCAGAACCTGCGCGTCATCGCACTGGCCCGCGACCGTTGGTACAATGAGAATGATTCGACCCGTGACCCTCTCGGCCTTTCGATTTCCCCCGCCACGGTGTATTTTCATATCAATCATCAAATTACCACCAATAATAAATCGGCACAGCCGTCGGTGTTGATAGCCGACCACAGATTCGACGTCGAGCTTGCATACACACCTGAATCCAGAGATCGAGGACTGGGAGGCCGAGTCAGTATTCCCAACAACACCGGAATGCTCTACAACTATGCGTCCGGCGAACCCGAGGACGCTTGGATGAAGGGAATGCTGTTTCCGCTGGATTTCTTGTGGATCGGAGCGGACCGCCGCATCGCCGATACACATCCCAACGCTCCTGTGCCAACATCCAACACACCGGATCGGTTACTGACAACCTACTGGTCTATAAGCCAGGCGACGTATGTGCTCGAAACCAACGCTGGGACGATCTCGGAGTTGGGAATAAAAGTGGGCGACCAGGTGTCGTTCGACGGATTTTCAGGAAGGGGCGCTACCTGATGAGCGACCTCCGAGACCCTAGCAAAATCCGAGTCGTGTTCATGGGGACGCCCGACGTCGCTCTCCCCGTTCTGGATGCCCTGTCGAACGAGGGTTACCAGATAATTGGAGTGTACACTCGAAGGGACCGTCGGGCAGGTCGAGGCCGTCAGATGGCGGAATCGCCCGTCAAAACTCTGGCTTTGGAGCGCGGAATCCCTGTGTTTCAACCCGCCTCGCTTCGGAGCGACGAGGCGGCGCGAGCAAAGTTGATTGAGTTGAATCCCGACGTTATCGTCGTTGCGGCTTACGGACTGTTTTTGCCGTCCGAGATTCTTGAACTTCCCCCCCTCGGATGTTTGAACATCCATCCAAGCCTGTTGCCTCGGCATCGGGGGCCGTCGCCTGTGGCAACAGCAATTCTCGAGGGGGACGCCGAGACCGGCGTGTCGCTGATGAAGCTGGACGAAGGCATGGATTCTGGCCCGATTCTTGCCCAGCGCCCTTCTCCCATCGGCGAGGATGAGAACACAGAATCGTTGACTTCACGACTGTTTGAGATGGGCGCTCAACTGCTGATCAAGACCCTGCCTGACTGGGCTGACGATAAAATAAACGCCGTACCGCAAGATGATTCGCGGGTCACGATTACTCGCTTCCTAGAGCGGGCCGATGGCGAGATCGACTGGTCACACCCGGCGAGTGAGATAGCTCGCAAGGTCCGGGCGTTCCATCCCTGGCCCGGCACGTTCACGACATGGAACAAAAAAATTCTCAAAGTCATTGAGGCTCAATCTTCCAGCGCCTCAACTTCCGACTACGACCCTGGCAGTGTTATCCAAACCGACGACAGACGACCCGAAGTTGTCACCGGCAACGGCGCGCTGACTCTGGAGACGATTCAACTTGAGGGTCGGAAGGCAGTGGCAGCCTCCGAGTTCATCTTGGGATACCAGGATTTCGTGGGTTCCCGGCTTGGGAGTTAGTGATATAATCGGCTCGATTCGGTCAGACAATTCTGGTTGAGCCATGACACCCAAGGAGCGAAAATGGATAAGGCGTTAGAGGGCGTAAAAATACTTGATCTCAGTCGCGTGCAGGCAGGCCCATCTTGCACTCAACTCTTGGGATTCCTCGGAGCCGACGTAATCAAGGTCGAGGACACAGGAGGCGGAGACCGCACACGATGGGAGATGGCCCACAACGAGCATGACAGCGTCTACTTCACCATATTCAACAACAACAAACGGGCTATCACGCTGAACCTCAAAGACGATCGGGGCAGAGCGATGCTTGCCGATCTAGTGAAATGGGCCGATATCGTGCTGGAGAACTACTCCAAGGGCGTTATGGAACGGCTGGGGATCGGGTATGAATGGCTGAAAAGTTTGAAGCCTGACATCATCTACGCCTCCATCAAAGGTTTCGGCAACTGGGGGGACTGGAGCGAATTCAAGAGCTTCGAGACTGCAGCCCAGGCAACCGGCGGCCTCATGTCGGCGAATGGATCGCCTGACGGTCCTCCCAAGGGAGTTTCCATCGGCGCCGGGGACTCTGGGACAGGGCTTCACATGGCAATAGCCGTCCTCGCTGCCCTGCGACAGCGGGACAAATCCGGCGAAGGTCAGATGGTCGAAGTGTCGATGCAGGACGGCATCACGAACCTCATGCGGATCAGCCTAATCAAGCCTCTTAGCGTCGGCGAGGTCAACACCGCCTGGGGCAGAGTCCCGAATGTGTTCCGGTGCGCGCCCGGAGGCGACGACGACTACGTGATGATTCACACTCGCGGAGACCTGTGGATCACGGCGCTGGCGGTAATGGGCAAAGAGGCCATGTTCGAGGACGAGCGTTACATGACCGACGAGTTGCGGGGCGAGAGGTCTGACGAGGTCCGGGAAATCATCGAAGAGTGGACGATGCAGCGCACCAAGTACGAGGCGTTCGAGGCTTTGGCCGCGGCAGGCGTGTGGTGCGGAGCGGTGCTGACCCCCGTCGAGGTGATTAACAATGAGCATTTGAAACAGCGTGAGATGATCGTGACCGTCAAGGACGATTATCGGGGCGACTATCGCATGATCGGAAGCCCTGTGAAGATGGAGAAGTCGCCCGTCACCGTCACTCAGGCCCCTCGATACAGCGAACACACCGACGAAATCCTGAAGTCGATGCTTGGCGTCTCCGAAGATGAGTTAGTGGAGTTGCGCTCGGACGGGGTGATAATCTAGACCTGACACGAGCCTTGGATTCAGCCCATCAAGGAATCAATTGCCCCGTCAACGTACAGGATACTGATAGCGTTGATCATCGATTCGTGGGCCTGTTCGATCTGCTCTGAATCCTCGACGCCCTGAGTAAATCTGTCGAGTATTTGACCGATGTTCCTTTTGCCGTCCACCAGATTCACTAAGGCGGCTACGAAGTTGCTCAGCGGCGTGCCCTCTGGACGCGTAGCGCTGGACAGAACGACGCTCCACTGAAACTCGCCTTCGGCGAAAATCGGCCTGCGCTCAAGTTTGGCTTCTCCAGCGAGACGAGGCACCAGGTTGAGGGGCAACCCCATTGCGACAGTCGCATCTCTCAAACGCTTGTCAGACGCAACGCTAGCGAACATCTCGGAGATTTCAGACGGAAGCTCGCCGCGAGACAGCGCAGACCGTTCGTACCCTCTGGGAGGCTGACCCGCGACCGCCCGGATGAATGACTCCCTGGCGCCGACATTGCTGTCGCCGAGCAAACGCCTAGCCTGCCAGTAGTATGACTCCTCCGTCCGGTTGCTGGCGTAGAACAGGCTGGCAAGTTCGCGGAAGTGAGTGTACTCCTTGCGGTAAAGCTGTTCGTAGACCTGCCCGGCAGGGACTCTTAAGGTCGGGTCGGTCTTGGCTCCGTGGACGTAGGCGGCCGCCATCACAGCAGACATTAGCGCCAGATGAACGCCCGACGAGAACAACGGATCAACGAAGCAGGCGGCGTCTCCCAGCAGTATCCAACCATCGCCGACCATGCGGTTAGTGGTATAGGACCAGTCGCGGACAACGCGAGGGGCGCCAGTCAGTTCAGCATCGGACAGCATATCGTTGGTTCGAGCTGTCTGTGAAATTTGCTGTCTCAGGAACTCGTCAGGGCCGATGTCTGCGAGCATTGCTTGGGCAGATTCACTATCAACAATCGCGCCCACACTCGCCAATCCGTCTTTCAGCGGGATCGTCCAAGTCCAACCCTGACCGTAGGACTCTATGAAAATGTTGGTCTCGTCCGGGCTAGGAAGTCGTTTTGCCCCACGGTAGTAACCATAGACGGCGAGGTTCTGAAAGAACGTGTCCCAGGTTCGGAGGTTCATGGAGCGGGCGAGAAGGGCCGATTGACCGGATGCGTCCATCACGAAATCGGCTTCGACAGATTCCACAATGCCACTATCGCGCCGGTATCTGACGCCATGAATCGCACCGGATTCGCTGTCAGAGAGTGTCTCGAACACGTTGCAATTTTCCCTAACATCCACACCTGACGATTTCGCGTTGTCCAGAAGAATCTGGTCGAATCGAGGCCGGGACACCTGATAGGCGTGGGGATAAGTTCGGTTGGTCTCTCGAAAATACCAACTCCAGGGGGTGTCGTCCCGACCCCAAACCATCGTGGCGCCGTACTTTTTGGGGAAGTTCTCGCTCTCGATCTGGCCGAGAACGCCCAATTCTTCCAACACCGGCATGCTGGCGGGCAATAGGGACTCTCCAACATGGGCGCGGGGGAAAATTTCGCGTTCAAGAAGGACCACGCTGTATCCACGGCGAGCGAGAAGGGTTGCCGCCGTGCCGCCGCCAGGGCCACCGCCGATCACTACTGCGTCCGGCATAGCAACTTTTTCAGAGGCCAAGTATTCAGGTTAATTATCGCCAATTCGCAGAACCCGGCTTAGGGACATTCTTTGAATAAAGAGTATGACGCCCAGGATAATGACCGTGAATATCACTGACATGGCCGCGTAGGTGACAAGCAAATTGGCCCAGCTTACTTCAATGACGAACGGCGGGATAACTTGCGATCCCTGGTCGTCGTGCCCCAGGAATGGCATGATTGTCGAGCCTAACCTGCCGCCCATCCAGGTTCCCAGCGCCATGCCGACGGCGATTACCAGAGCCTGTTCCAACCACATCAGGGCCACCAATTGGCGCGTCGCAAACCCCATCGTTCGCATCAGAGCAAACTGCAATTCCCGATTTCGGAACGACACATAGGCGTGAACAAGGAATCCCAGGCTGCTGAGAATGAGAATCGCGCCGAAGGCGATCAGCAACAGCGCTCTCCACCCCGCGAGGACCAGCGGGTCGAGTTGCGCCTCAGATAGATCAAGTTGTCGATCGACCAATTTAGCCACCGGCAGGGGTTTTCCTAGCCTGAGCTCATCGACGAAGATTTCACGATCCGCGCCTTCAAGATCAGTTGACAGCCACATTTCGTTTGCTGTCAATTCTCCCCTCATCTGACCCAGATTCGCGGCGTCAACGAGCGTGTCCAGATCACCGATGAGGAACTGGCCGTCGAAGGTGTTCAGGGTCGGGAAGTAGTCAACGGTGTTTTTGAGTTTCACGTTGAGCCGACGACCACCCATCGACACCTCGATTTCGTCTCCCAGTTTGTGGCCGCTGCCTCTCAGGAAGGACGCGCTGGCAACGACTGGTATAGGTTCAGGGTCGCCTCCCGGGTAGATTCCTCTCGCGGTCAGGGCTGGGCCTCCCGACCATGCGAACATCAACGCGCCATCGCCTCGGGCCGATACCTCAGAATGCCGGATTCTATCCTGAGCCGCCTCGTCAATCTCATGGAGTATGTTCCAACCTTCGATGTTCTGGAAGGATTCCAACACCTCCACTTCGCTAGTTGCACGGCGGGCGCGTATGGTGTCGATCAACAACGAACCAGGCATCAGTCGGCTCTGACCATCGGTCTCACCGAGCGCCAATGAGACAAGCGTGAGAGGACGTGATGGGAACAGATTCCATCGCGTGTTTTTCCCTTCGAATAGCTGGAAGGTCATCAACCTCCAGTTGCTGGTTTCGAGAGCGCCCATGATGTAAGTGAAGAACCGGCCATTGGAGTCTTTGATTCGGGCTGCGATGAACACGGATGGGTGAGGCCGGTCCGCTTTCAGTAAAATCTCCACCGCGCGGGCGTCATCTGGCAAAGGCAAGCCAAGCTGGTGTTCCCGACCGTTCAACCCGTCGATAATCTCAACGATCGAGTCGTCGGCGAAGTCGTCTCTAAACCAGGCGACATCGGTGAAACTATCAGCGTCCACCCCCAGCATTGTGTAAATCCCGCCAGTCGTTCGGGAGAGATCGGAGCCTGTGCTTCTCAGGGCCGGGCTGGCGTAGGACACGCCGTCGAGCATCTCGTACTCTCTGGTGAACGGCCTGGTCAGTCCGTTGCTCCTCTGAGAGACACCCACCAGTCTTATATCACTGCCTGACGAGTACAGGACTCGCTCCTCGAAACTACGCTCGAGCGTGCCACCGAAACTCGCGGCGAAGATGCCCAGGCCGGCCATCAGGATCAACAGCAGAGCCAGTCGAGCGTAGTGGGTGGGGTTCCGCGCCATTTGCCACAGGCCCAACACGAGTCCGGGCGGCAGGTGGGGAGACATGATTCGGCTGGCAAGATTCAGCGCCACTGGGAAAAGCCTCAAAAGCACCATAGCCGCCGCCACAAGCGTGATAGCAGGAACGGCAAGAAGCAGTTGGTTGACTGCCACCTCGCCCAGCAGATTCGTTGCAGCCAAAGATCCCTGTTCTGTCAATTGGCGGAACAGCACTATGCTGACTGCCAACAACATCACATCGAGGTAGTATCGCTGAAAGAATGCCAACTGAGACGGGCGAACCGAATCCTGACGTTGGCGGCTGACGCCAGAGCGAGAAGCTTCGATAGCCGGAATCATCAGAGCGCCCAGGCTCAGTAATCCGCCCAACGCGCTCATGATGTATGCGCCCTGCGAGAGTTGCACCGGCAGCCTTTCGCCGCCGCTGAGGTCTGTGAATGCGGGCGTGAATCCCAGCAGGCTGATGGCGAACGCCGCGAGTATTGGAGCAATAACGACTGCGATTGCCGCGATGGTTGTGCCTTCCAGCACGAACACTGCGAGAATCTGGCCGGAGGTAGCCCCCCTCCCCTTCAACAGAAGAATTTCGTTCTTGCGCTGTTCGGCGACCAGAGCGGAGATCGTTACGACGTAATACAACACAACCACAGCGATCAGTATCAGAACCACAAACATTTGCAGTTTGCTGAACAACAATCGCAAGTCGTACTCAGACAATGCATCGTCGAGAATCGTGATTTGACGATATCGAATGACGCTGCGAAGACGCCCATCCAAAGAACGCACGTTGATTTGCGCCTGTGTCGCGTTTGACGCGTCGAGGCTTTCGTGATCGATGTCTACCAGCCAGCCGTAGTTGCTGTCCATATCTCGAAACGCGCCACCGACACCACTCAATAGCGTGGTCTCGGAAACGAGAAACGGAATCGTGATGAAATCGCCGCCAGAGGTGAGAGACAGGAACACCTCGTCATGGAGGCGCCAGATTGGGGCTTCAGGATTTGAGCGCTCAAAAAGGCCAACGACGACGACGCTGGCATATGGGGTCGCGTCTGACCAATATGGAACCACCGAGATTTTGCCGCCGATTTCAACGCCAAACTCTCTCGCGGCCTCCACCGGCGCTAATGCCTCCAGCGTCACCGGATTACCATCTGGGTCGGCGATTATTTGATCGCGAGGCCCTCTGCCCTCAACAATCGTTAAGTGCTCCGCGATGTCGGCAAGAAACGTAAAGTAACTTCGCGAGCTGTTGTCGCCTGCCTCAGCCTCCTTTCCCGGTTGAGTTGCAAAAAACGTTGATGACCTTCCGCCCCGCAAAATGTCCCGGGACAGCCAGCCAATCTGGGAGTTGATCTCACCTTCGACTAGTTGCCTCACCAGGGCGTATTCTTCCTGAGTGGTCGGCCCTTTCGTGGCTTTGACGAGGATGTCCAAGTCCTCTGCCTTGTGCTTAGATAACTCGCCAACCAACGCCAGGTCTCTGAGGGATTCAAAGTAGATAACGGTGCCGGCCATGATGGCCGAGGCCAACAACACGCCAACGACCACAGACGACAGTAGCCGCCAGTTTGCCAGACTCCGCTTGATGACCATCGGCCATGCGGAGAGGATTTTTTTCAGAATGTCTAACATATCAGAGAGTTACGTCCGCCAGTTTTCCCGATGTTCAGTGATTGTCGCCGGTTTCCATGAAGGCGGGCTTCAATTCAAAACTCCGTCCACGTAGAGTTGATCGACGTCGGTTTCCGGCATTCCGAGAAGGTCCTTCAGCACATATTCTGTATGCTCTCCCATATGCGGAGCAAGTTCTACGATAGGCTCCACACCTGAAATTGATATGGTCTCTCCGTGAATCGTCATCTCTCCGATTTCGGGATGGTCCAAAACCCGGATGTGCCGTTTTCTGAACTCTGGATCGTTTTCCACCAGGTCTTTGGAGTTTTGCACCTTACCTGCTGGGACGCCCTGATTTTGGAGGCATCTCATCACTTCATGGTCTTTCCGACCACTGGTCCATTCCTCGATCAATTCATCCAGATCGTCCTCGTGCTTTTTTCGCCCGGCCACGGATTGAAAGCGATCCTCCATTGCCCACGCCGGGTCTCCCATAGCGCGGCGCAAGCCGTCCCATTCGGTTTCAGTCTCAACGGCGATCGCGCACCATCTATCGTCTCCGGCGCATCTATACACTCCATGAGGAGCGGCCCACCTTGAGCGGTTTCCGGGTCGAACTGGAACGCTGCCCAGTGTGGTGTACTGTAGTACGCTGGAGCCCAGCAAAGAGATTGTGGACTCATACTGCGCCAGGTCGATGAACTGCCCTTTTCCTGTGCGGTTCCGGTGCCTCAATGCCGCCAGAACTGCCAGAGTTGCGTGGTTCGGATTGCCGCTGAAATCCGGGTATAGTGACCCCGTGCCCACCGGAGGGCGGTCAGGCGACCCCGTGATCCCACTGATGCCGGCTCCGGCGATGATGTTGATGCCGTTGCCGCCGTAATGTTGATGGACTCCGGTCGTGCCCATCATCGCCATGCCCAGCATGATGATGTCTGGTTTGAGCTTCACGAGGTCCTCATAAGCCAGTCCCCACCGACCCATGCGGTCGCCACGGAAGTTGTTTGTGACCACATCGCTGACACTCACAACCTCTTTCGCTAACTCGATGCCTTCAGGCGTTCCCAAATTGACGGTCATGCTGAGTTTGGAGGTGTTGCAGTCATTAAACACTCCGGCCACGTTGGGGCTCGTGTTGCCTTCAGGACGGGGGCCGAGAGCGCGGATTTCGTCGATGCGTGCCGAGGATTCGATTCGTATGACCTCTGCTCCGAAATTCGCCAGGGGCCGCGTAGCCAGAGGGCCAGCGATCATCCAGCCAAAGTCGGCGACGCGGATTCCCGCAAGCGGCAGGCGAGTTGAACTATCGTTCATTCTACGATGACTCCAGAGCCACGAGTTTTTCGGCCTCATCGGACGACAACCCCAGCCATTCGCCCAGAACTTCACACGTGTGCTCGCCGACCAGGGGCGCCCGTGTTCGTATCTGCCATGGGGTCTCCGATAGCTTGTACGGAGCGCCAGGATAGGTGAATGTTTCGCCTATGTCCGGGTGTTCAACTTCGACGAACCAATCCCGATCATCAAGCTGTTTGTCTTTTAACAGGTCCGCAACAGACTGGACAGGGGTGCAGAGAAGCCTCAGTTTCTGGGCGGAGTGGTACAGTTCCTGGGCGGAGCGTTGGGCGGCGAAGTCGGCCATCACCTGATTTATCCGCTCCTGCTCTGAGACGCGGACGTCGGGGTCCTCGAACCTCTGCTCGCCCAACTCCTGCTCGGCGCCGTAACTTGCCATCCACGCCACGGTGTTTCGCCACGCATTCGGCGGCGCCAGATGAGCAGCGTAAGCGATCCATCCGTCCTTGCATTTGTACAATGTCCGAGAGTAGCTGAGCCTCTCTGAAGCCTGTTTCTGGCCGCTGAAGGCGTGGTTTAGTCCAGTTCGAGACCGGATTATTCCATCCCAGGTGTAGTAGTTGAAATTTGCTGTTTGAAGCGTTGCCATCGACACGCAATCCTGCATCGACACCTGCACGTCGCGGCCCATACTGTCCATATCTCGGCTTAGAAGGGCAAGCAGAGTCCCCACAGCGGCGTGGAGGGAGGCCATATGGTAGGCCTGCTCGCCCCCCAGTTGATCGGGCGCTTCTTCGGGAAAACCGGTGATCGCCATCAGTCCCCCCATCGCTTGCGCCACGATGTCGGTTGCCTTGTAGTCGCTGTATGGGCCGTCGTCTCCGAAGCCTGTTATCGTCGTGTGGATAAGGGAGGGATAGCCCTCCCGAAGGCTCGATCCATCGAGGCCGAGGACGATCGCTTCAGACGGACGAAGCGTTTCCACAAGGACATCTGCCGCACCAAGAAGAGAGTCGAAAATTTCGCGTCCGGAAAAACTGTTGATGTCCAGGAGAACGCTGCGCTTATTGGTGTGGTAATGCCACCGATAGATGCTGTGATCTCTGTCCGATTCGCCGCCATAGAACGGCCCCGGGTAGCGGTCCCCGGCAGCGTCAGGCGGGTCAACCCGAACGACATCGGCCCCCATATCAGCCATCAGCTTAGTGCAGTAGAAGCCTGCCGGCCCCGAGATGTCGAGCACCCGGACGCCTTCCAGGGCTTGAGGATTTTCGATATTGGTCAAATTTTTGACTCTACTCCTATTTTTGTGCCTGAATATCGGAGATTTCCGAGCATTCCAGAAGTGAACAGAACCGACTATACGACCACCTCAAGATGTTGTCAAACGCAACATACGAGCCCTGATCCCAGGCGATGTCCAAGCAAATATAGACGATCTCGACAACGACGTATGAGAATTGCGTCAGCCTTCGAATCTGGATAGTCGGTGGAGATCAAGGTGGATCATGCGGCGCCCCAGGCTATACAAAGCGCCGACGAATATCAGCAGCAACACACCATATAACGGCCCCATGATCGTCCAGTCAGTGGTCAACACGAAAGGCGGCAGGACTCTGCCTCCGCTGTCGGTGAGCGTCACAGCGGACACCATCATTCGGCTCATCTGGAATCCCGCCCATGTCCCGATGCCCAGGCCTATGAAGGCCACCATCAGGTGCTCCAATCCGATAAGTCCCGCGGTTTGCTTGCTGGATAGCCCTAGCGATCTCAGGGCGGCCATCTCCCCGATACTGCGTTCGGTAAACGCCAGCAGGTAAACGACGTAACCCAACCCAGCCGTGAATACAATAATCAGCATTGCCGCTATCACCATAGCCCGCCAACCAGCCGTAATCAGGGGGTTTTGTTCGAGAGCTTCGAGTTCCGGTTGGGCGCCTGTCACATGGCCCTGATTCCGCACCAGGGCGGACACTTGCCGGAACACTTTGAGGCCGTCATCGTCGTCCGTGGATAAGAAAAATTCGTTGACCCCAGCTTCGGCAATAGGATTCAGTCCGTTGACGTAACTCAGCAACGTCGGTAGATCGAAAATCAGGAACCCGCCGCCGATGGGATCCATCGTGGGGAAATATTCGACTACGTCTACGACCTCGATGGGAACGAGTCCAGCAGAAACGCCGACGAGCAGGACGGAACCTCGTGACGCCCCGGCGGCGCGGGCAAAGGATGAACTGGCGATGACTGGTATTCTGCCGTTTCCACTCGCACGGCGGAATCCGCGCGTGCCTCGGTTAGTCTCCTTGCCGAAGGAGAACCACGCGGCGCTTTCACCATCATGAACCACATCCGACACCAACGCCAACTCGTCTGACCTGATCGCGCTTGTGGCCAGAGGAATCCAATCAAGGTTGTTCTCGAAGTCATCGAGAAGCACCTCTTCCCCCGTGGAGCCAATGACCGCGTGGAGGTTGTCAAACACTGCGCTCCCGACTGTTCCCACAGCGCCAAACCCTGGTTCGTTGATCTGAATAGCGAGAACACGCAGCGGCCCTACCATATCATCAGGCAGGTTTGCGCTCATCAGGTGCCAGCCCGGGAATCCAAGCTCTTGCATTGTCACGATCCTGGTTCTTCCGGTTTGGTCCTGCAAAACAATCCACAGGAACACCAACTGGTAATACTCCGCCGGATTCGCCCAGATCCTGATCTGGGTTGCGTTTTCAGGAATCAATATCGGTTCCACCGGGTCTTGCCTTCCCAATTGAGCCAAAAGATTGTTCAACGGGACTGTGGAGAAATCGTCACGATACCAGACGTCGAAACCCTCAGATTCCAAAGCGAGCAAGCTGAACGGCACGCCCTGGTCGCCGGAGCCGACCCTCCCTCCGCTCCTGAGGGCGAGTGACAGTGTGTCCACGCCATCCAACGACCCATAGATGTTTTTGATGCCCCCATCTCGCCGGCCGAAATATGCGGGCAGGCCAGAAACTCGGACATCGGCGCCTACCTCGTACCGTATTCGCTCCTCATAACTGCGATCCAGGGTTGCTCCTAGAGTGGTTGCCAGAATGCCAATTCCGCTGACCAGCACGAGAAGCAGAATCAGCCAACTGTACTGCAGTGGGTTTCTCGCCATGTGCCACAGCGTCATCGAAACCCAAACCGGAGCGCGTCTGGCGAACGCCGTAAGCGCGTAGTACAACAGTTGTAAAGGAACAATCAGTGTCACGGCAATGCTGGCTACAAACAATACTGATGACTGCTCGGGATCGATGGGTTCACTCCAGATAAACAGTGCGATCAGCGCAGCCTGGGCAAGGAGTCCGAGAACGCGAAATTTCCAAGAATCAGCCCTGGCAGTGGCGTAGTACGCAGCAGCGACTCCAGCCAGTATTGCTCCTTGTGGAATCCAACCCGTTCGGTCATCGGCCCTGATTTCACGCACTGCCAGCGCTAGAACCAGCGCGATAAGAGTCACCGTGGCAATCCGGTCCACTAGAGACTGGGACTCGCCGCCGATGTAACGCACGAACATCGGGAAAATCCTAAAAAACAGCAACGCCACCACAAGCAGGAACAATACAGGAGCGACCAACAAAGCTTCGTTTACGTCAGGCTGGTCAAACAACCCGCCTGACACCAACTCGCCTCGCGCCTGAAGCTCCCAGAACAGAACGCCTCCGATCGCCAGCAAGCCGATATCTATGTAATACCTCTGGACGAACGGGACCGAAGGCGGCCTAGACGACCGGAGCTTGTGAACGATTAATCCTGCTCTGGCGCCCAACACCCCAGGGACTACGAACACCAAAAGACATAGCAATCCGGCTCCCAACGCGGTCACGAACGGAACCCAGTTGAACGCGACGGGAAGCAGCGACCCGCCAGTTACATTGTTGAAGTACGGCAGAGTGCCCGACAACGACACTGCAAGCAGCGCAAGAAACGGAGCGATGGCTACCGCAACCAGCGTGAGGATTGAACCTTCGATCAGGTACAGTCTCAGCAGGCGGTACATGCCTGTTCCTCTGCTCCTGAACAACGCGATGTCACTCTCTCTGGCAGGCGCAAGGTACGACACAATCATGAATAGGAAGTACACCACTGTGACGCCCATCACTGTCATAAGCAGCAACAGAGGGACTGAAGCCAGGAAGCTGGATCGCTCAAACTCAACGAGAAGGACGGTAATCCCGCTTCGCACGAAAGAGCCAGGCAGAGACAGGGCTAGCTCCTCGGTGAGGCCGTCCATCCGCCAGCGCATCTCTCCGCTCGACCATGTTTTGAGTATCTCCTTGTCCACAGAACCGTACCAGGAAGAATCCACAACCGCGCCTGGGAACGCCGAACCCACTGCTTGAACCAGAGCGCGCTCCGTCAAGAACATTCCCAACACCAGCGGCTGGCGGGTCGATTCGCCGCCTTCCGGGTCTGGGACTCGCGGGTTCACGAATGGTTCCGCGTCGCCCTGCCAATAATCTCCGGTTGGGTCGGTCGGTTGGAAAATTCCGACAATGCGGGCAGACACTCGGGAAGGGTCGGCCACGGATGGGGTGAGAACCACCACATCGCCCACCGACAGTCCGTCAAATTCCTGAGCTAGAACGTCACTAATTATCGCTTCGACCAACGGCCCCTGGGTTCCGCGCTTAACGCTATCTGAAGCGCTGCCGCCAGCGAGGAAAGTGACGTGATCCTCGATACCAGAATAGTTCTGGAAAAACCCCTCGGCTATTCTCCCGGCCGGCGCTCCCGGAGTCGATTCGCTGGGAAGCGACACAGTATGGAACGACATGCGAATATGGCGTTTTGTTCCGGCATGAATCGGCGCGACGTTACGCTCAATAGCTTCGAGATACACATCGTTGGTGTCCTGAATTGCCTGGACTTCAACGGGCACAAAATCTGTCTCGGTGATAATCGTCAGGTACGTGTCTGAAAAACGCGCAACGGCAGAATCTACCGAGCCAACGATGCTCTGCCGCTCCAGCGCATCCAGATAAACAGGCGCGCCCGACATCAGCGTTGTGGCAACCAGGATGCCCAGAAATATGCTGACCATCAATTGCCAATCGTCCTTGAGACGACGCATGACCAGGCTTATTGTGTTAATCGAACCCATCTGCGACCCAAACTCCCTAAACAATGCACACCTTGCCCGCTTCGCACCCCGACTCTCGATGCCGGAGCTTGACCGCGCGGTCGCTCGACGACCAGCCTCCGCCAGCCGGCGTGTAAATCTCCACAGTTCGCAGGGTGTTGAACCCGAAACCACCGGCGATTAGCACTTCACCTTCTGGCAATAGCACGGCGATATGGCCCCACCGAGCGTCGGAGATGCTCCCGGCAGAAGACCAGCCGCCCGCAAATGGCGAATACAATTCGGCAGAGGCCAGTGGATTCACGCCGTCTTTGGAACCAGCCACCACCAGAACTCGGCCATCCGAAAGCAATGTCGCCGTATGGCGCCGGCGAGGCTCCACCATCACTCCAGCGTCAGTCCAAGCGCCAGCGATCGGGTCATAAATTTCGGCAGAGTCCAACGACTGGCCGTCGGCGCCTGCCCCGCCTATGACCAGCACTTTTCCGTCAAGCAACAGCGTGGCGGTGTGGCCGTCTCGGGGTTGGCTCATAGGGCTTACACTGCTCCAGGTTCCCAAACCCGGATCGAATTTCTCAACCGTATCGGTCGGCAGGTCATCCGCACCCACACCGCCTATGATTAACACTCTTCCGTCGAGCAGTGTCGTTGCTGTATGACCCCAACGAGGATGGCCCAATGGATCGATTCTCAGCCAGGAATTTGTATCGGAGTCGAATATCTCGACTTCTGCCAACGAACGCTCCCCGTTCCACCCACCAGCAATCAGAGCCCGACCATCGGACATGAGCGTCGCGGTGTGCTGTTCTCGCGGAACGGCCATGTCTGGGACCGATATCCATGTCGTGGTAGACATGTCGTATATCTCCGCGGATGCCAACCGAGCCGACACTCCGATAACGCCTCCAGTGACCAGCGTCCGACCATCTGAAAGGACGGTGGCGGCATGACCCCATCGACCGCTTGCGGCCATTGGAGCGGTCTTGGTCCATTTACGTGAAGGGGCCAGCAACAATTCTACGGTCGCCAGACTTTGACCCGACAAACCGTACCCTCCGATGGCCAGCGCATTGCCGTCAGGCAGTGGAACGCTCAGATGCCCCCATCTCGGTTCCAACAAAGGCGCTCGGACTGCCCATGATCCGGCAGCGGGGTCATAAAGCTCTGTGCGTTTGAGCGACGCGAACACGCCGCTCCTGCCCCCGGAGATCACAACATTGCCCCTTCGCAACAGCGTCGCGGTGTGATCTCGACGCGGCCCCAACAGGTTATCTGTCCGGGACCAGACGTCGCCGAATGGATCATAGATTTCAGAGGTGTTCAGCGCCACGCTGCCTCCGCCTCCTGCAACTAGAACGCGTCCATCATCCAGAATCGTGGCGCTGTGGCCTCGACGACCGACATCCATTTTCGACAATTGCGACCAGCCGTTGCCGTCAGGATCGAAAACCTCGACCGTCGACAGGCTAACGCTTCCTTTGCGTCCACCGATTATCAAGATTCGGCCGTCAGCAAAATTATTAGCAGTGTGCGCCCATCGGGCATCCGCCATCGACGGCCCCGCGGTCCAACTCAGGCTCAGAGGGTCAAATATTTCGGATGTCGACAGCGCTTCGGCGTTGTCATTGCCTCCTGCAATCAGCACAGTCCCATCGGGAAGGATTGACGCGGTGTGCTGAGAGCGCGCAACTGACATCCCGGGCACGGTTGTCCAAGAATCGGTGGCTGGGTCAAAAACTTCCGCTGTATTCCAGAACGCTGGGCCGTCCCGACCGCCAGTCACCAGCACGGTCCCGTTGAGCAACAGCGTTGCCGTGTGGCTCCAGCGGGGCGTCGTCATCGGACTCTTGAGGGTCCAAGTGTTGGACGCAGAATCATAAATCTCAGCGACGTTCTGGCCTGATTGCGCCACTTTGCCACCAAGCGCCAACACTCGGCCATCAAGCAACAGCGTTGCTGTGTGGCGATGCCGGGGCTGTTTCATGGACGCCGTGGCAGACCAGGTTCCTGAGTCCGGATCGTATAGCTCAGCGGATGCAAGCTCAACGTCTGTTCTGCCAACTCCGCCTGCCGCCAGAACCCGACCGTCGGCCAGCAAAGTCGCGGTATGTTCAATCCTCGCTTCAAATAAGCTCCCCGGCGCTGTCGCGGAGCCTTTGCGAGGCAGTGACTCGACGACGGAAGACGGCGAATTATCAGTTTCTGGGGATTCGGAATTGTCGCCGCAAGCGGCGATAAAGAGGATTATCAGGACTGTGAGAACGATCAATCCAAAGCGGGCACTATCAACGGTCATGACTGTGCATTTTGGCTGAAACCGATTGCAGAGTCAACCTGCAACGAAAGACTTGGAGAGCTAGCGCTCATGTATTCGAACGGCCCCGACGCAGCGCTCTGCCCGGAAGAACACCGGTGTTCTCTCCATCGTCGATGACCACTCGTCCGTTGACGACCACGTAGTCGATGCCCACCGGGTACTGCTTAGGGTCTGCCTTCGTCGCCGTCGCCTTAACGGTGTCAGCATTGAACACGACTATGTCAGCCTTGAAACCATCGCGCAACAGCCCTCGATCAGGCAAGCCCAGACGTTGAGCCGGGAACGATGTCATCTTGCGAATCGCCTCAGGCAGCCGCAGGTGCTTTTCTGCCCTCACAAATTCTGCGAGCACGATCGGGAAGCATCCGTAGGTTCGAGGATTTGGATACTCGCCGAACAGTATTGCGTCGCTGGCGATCATGCCTGCAGGGTGAGAAACAAAAGCAGGCAACGTATGGGGATTGGTCCCTAATCCTACCGTCGAGATGCCCAGGTTCTCCTCTATCAAGAGATCAAAAAGCGCGTCCTCTGGTTCCTGCCCCCGCATTTCGGCGATGTCCGTCAACAATCGGCCATCGAAGTGTCTGTTTTCCGGTCGGGTGAAATTGGTCAGCCAATTGTTCTCCAGCCTGTCGCGGGAGAGTTCTTTCTTCATCCTGGCCCTGTCCGATGGATCCTGAAGGGCGGCCATCAAACGCTCCGGGCCGCCGTCTTTCGCCCAGTGAGGCAGACCGATCGTTATTGTCGTGCCGGAATAAGGATAGGTGTAGCAATCGAACGTGACGTCCATGCCGGCGTCGCGGGCGTCATCAACCAGAGCAAGATAATCGAGGTGACTCCCTGCGCCTTGAGCGCTCTGTCGGTAGTGGGTGAGGTGGATCGGAATGCCGGACTTGTCGCCGATCTCCAGCGCCTCCTCCCACGGCGCCAGAAGTCCATTGGAACGGAGGCTCGCGCGAGTGTGAGTGTGATAAATTCCGCCCAATTTCGCCGCCTCCTCGGAAAGCTCGATTAACTCCTCGGTGCTGGCGTAGGCTCCGGGTGGATAGTCAAGACCAGTGGACAAACCCCAGGCGCCTTCTTCCATCGCCTCGCGGACCACCGAGCGCATGTCAGCGATCTGGGCGCTCGTGGCGGGTTCTGCGCCCCACCCAACACTCCAGATTCGCACCGGAGAGTTGCCAAGTATGTACGCGATGTTTATCGCCACCGAGTTGTCGTACTTGCCTAGCATGTCAGCGACACTCAGCCAATCCCCAGGGCCCGGCGGATAACCGTTGAGACCAGAATCTAGCCAGATGTACCGCTGCAACTCCTCATGGGATTTAAATGGAGCGTGGGATATGCCGTCGATCCCCACAAGTTCGGTCGTAACGCCCTGTCGCACTTTGGGGTCGTGATGCGGTTCTCCGAGGATCGTCAGCCCGGCGTGGGAGTGCAGATCGACGAATCCTGGGCACACGACTCGACGCTCGGCGTCAATAGTGCGGACGGCTTCCAAATTGGAAACGTCGCCTCTGTGGATAGTCACCTGTTCGCCCGTCACGCCTACGGCGCCATAAAATCCGGGGCTGCCGCTGCCGTCGATAATGAGTCCGTTAGTTATGAGCAAGTCGAACAATTGGCTCTCCGGTCTTCGTGATCTATATTTTCCCGCTGATTATACACAGAATAGACAACGAAAAACGAAAGCAGGGGCGCCAGCAAGCGCCCCTGTTGTAAATCTATTTGACAGAGCCTGGAACGTGACTAGTTCGCCACCTGCGCCAATATGCCGGTGACGGTGTAAAAGCCAGGGGGCAGATCGTCCTTCGGCGAAACGCTGATGTTTAGGTGTCCTGTGGCCGCGCTGTCGATTTTCTTCAGCCAACTGCTTCGTGTCAATTGCGCCTCAAATATTCCCGTAGAGTTGATGTCTACTCCAAGTCCCACCTTCAATAATCTTAGAACGGGGAATTTATCCCGTTGTGTCTCGGTATCGACCTGCCCTGCTCGATCTCCCGATACCCATACCGCACTGCCATCCGGGGTCAGGGTCGTCGGCATCATGCCTTGGATCGAACGTCTGAGTAGGGTCGCCTAGTCATCTCCCTAGCCTCCGTTGTGCCTAAGCCCGCCTTGGGTCTCAAACCTAAATTACCCAGGTGAACGGCTCCTATTTCTGATCAGGAACACCAAAACCAAAACCAGCATCCCAAACACTAGAGCGGCGGCTCCGGGCCAGGACAGCGCCGGAGCTGAGACCGAGGTTGTAGTCCCGCCAGTTCCTCCTACGTTGATGTCCACGCTGGCTGTGTTGCTGGTGTTGGCGCCGTCATTGACATTGAACTCGATGCTGGCGATGCCGGAGAACCCTACGTTGCGCGTTGCCCCGTGTCGCCGGCGCCGGATTCATACTGCTCGGAATTCTCGTCAAACGTTGCCAGCCAGACGACGAGTTCGGCCATTTCACTGACGGTCTTCTCCTACCTATACCGCACCTATACCTATCTCCGAATGCAAAGTAAGGGAGCCTGACTCTAGGTCTCGATTCTAGATGAGGGAGGGAGAAGCCGAAGAAAAATCAGTCGCCGATATGGGAGTCGTCTGCCGCGATCACCGAGCCTGCGTGCAATCGCGCTTTGCCGCGCATGACAGCGATGCGATCCCTGGCGGTGTTGTATGCAAGCGCGACGACAAAAAGAGCGGCGGAGAAGAGGACCACCGTCGCTCCAGAAGCAGCGTTGACGAAGTAACTCAGGTAGATGCCGCCAAGCCCGCAGAACGCGCCAATCAAGACAGACAAACCCATCATCTTGCCAAAATCGTTGGTCAACAATCTAGCGACAACGGGTGGTATGACGATGGCGGACGCGATCATCGTGACGCCCAATACCTGTATCGACACCACAATTGTCGCCGCGAGTATCAGCGCGAAAAGAGCGTCAATCCACCCCGTGGGAACCCCGTAGAACCCCGCGACGTCAGGCTCGAATGTCGTGAATAGGAGGTACTTGTATCCGATGATGACGGTGGCAAAGGTAGCCAGCGTGACTGCCGCGATGGCGTACATATCGGACTGTTCAACGCCGAGAATGTTCCCGAACAGCGCTGCGTCGAAGCTGCGGGTTGCTGTTTTTGTCCGGCTTATCAGCGCGATGCCCAGGGCGAAACTTGCCGTCGTGATGATTCCGATTGCGGCGTCGGCGCCTATTGACCGCTTTCGGGTGGTCAGGTTAATAAGCATCGCCGACAGGAATCCCCAAACGCTGGCGCCAATGAAAAAGTTCAGGTCGATGACGTAGCTGACCACTGCACCACCGAAAACAGCGTGGGAGAGACCGTGACCGATATAGGCCATCCGACGCAGGACGATGTAAACGCCGATGAGGCCGCACAGCGCCCCCACCAAGGTCGCGACGATCAGGCCGCGGACAAAGAACTCATACTGGAGCGGGTCGAACATCGCCGGTCAGTCTCCTGCCACTGTTTCGTGTTCATGATTTTGACGGTCATTGCGCCCGAAGTAATGAGGAGATTCGGCGACCAATTTCATGCCCTGGTACTCGGTGATGTGGATTTCGGCGTTGTAAGTCTCCTTCAACACCTCTGGAGTGAACACATCGCTCGGAGGGCCTTCGGCAACGATCCTGCCGTTCATGCACACGACCCAAGGAAGGTGCGCTGCGACGGCGTTGATCTCGTGCGTCGTGAGCAGGATCGTGATGTCCTGATGGTTGAGCTCGTCCAGAAGGTGCATGACTTCGTCGCGAGTCTTAATGTCAACGCCGCTGGTCGGCTCATCCAGCAACAAGAGAGAAGGGTCGCTTACCAACGCGCGGGCCAAGAACGCTCTCTGCTGTTGGCCTCCGGACAGCTGTCGAATGTGGCGTTTGCCGAACTCTGCGATTCCCAAACGTTCCATGATGGAGTATGCGTGGTCTCTTTCTTCTTGCCGGAACCACGGGAAAAAATGATTTTTACGAATCAAACCCATCATCACGACTTGTTCGACCGTGACAGGGAATTCCCAGTCAATAGTCTCCAATTGTGGCACGTAGCCGATGGTGGGCCTTTTGTCTTTGATTGACCGTCCATTGACAAGCACCTCACCCTCGTACACGTCAGCCGCGCCGAGAATGCTCTTCAACAGCGTGGTCTTGCCTGACCCACTGGGTCCCAAGAGGCCGACGAAATCGCCTCGCGCAATCTTGAGGTCGGCGTGTTCGACAACGGCAACGCCTCCATAACCGCAGGTGACGCTCCGCAGCTCTACAACCGGTTCGTGATGCTCATATTGATGCGGCGACGGATGCAGCATTGTGGTTAAATTTCCTTACTGTGGGTATATCGCTCCACTTTCGCCATCGAATACAGGGCCAGTGTCGAATTGAGAAAGAGCCTGCACGTTCCCTCCAAGCGCCACGATCATTATTTCCATGTTCGTTAGCATCAGTCCCAAGTAGGAATGACGAGCGTCTCCCGGCTCTCCCGGCAGGTCATCGTCCCGAAGTTGGTCGATGAACGTGGCTCCGCCCTCTTTGGCTATCTGCTCCATGACCGGGCTGGGAAACACTTCTGACCCGAATATCGCGGGCACTTCCAGTTCTCGAAGCTGGTCAATCAACTCGGCGACATCTCTTGCTGAAGGCTCGCTGAAACCCGACGGCTGGATCGCGCCGATCACCGTCATGCCGTACCTCAAAGCGAAATACGCCCATGAATCGTGGTAGGTCAGCAGTCGTCGGTTCCCTTCCGGGACGGTCTGGACTGAGGCGACAATGCCCTGGTCCAATTCGTCGATTCTCAGTTTCAGCGATTCGTAGTTAACAGAGTAGTAGTCGGCATTATCGGCGTCGAGCCGGGAAAGTTCATCACGCACCAACTCGGCGTACTTCAGGCCCAAAATCGGATCAGGCCACAAGTGCGGGTTCGGCCTTCCTGCGGTGGCAGGGAACGAGAAATCGAACTGCCACTGTTCCGGCGTCACTGTTTTGTCGCCCAGTTGAAGAATAACCGCTGCGTCCTTTTTGTTTGCTTCAGCCATGTTCAGCGCTGGCTCTTCAAGAAAAAGACCATTCAAAACGATGAGGTCAGCCTCGGTGATCAAACGCGCCACCGATGGCGCCGGTTCGTATGTATGGGAGTTCAGACCTTCCGGTATGATGCCTTCCAACCTGATCCGGGTTCCGCCGATATTCTCAACGAGACTGGTGATGGGCGATACGGTTGTCACGACTCTCAATCGGCCATCGGACTCGGCCTGATCGACTTCGCTGGAGCCGTCCGAACATGCAATCAGCGCGAAGGTCAGCATCAAGGCCAACACTCCGAACGCAGAGCGGATTGATATGAGTTTTGCGGAGTTGTCGAACATGATTAACGAGGACGGAGTTCCCGGATCGGAGACCAAGAACAATGGATTCTGATTAGTCCTCCACGCAGGACGCGCAAAGTCCAAATATTGCAAAGTGGTCCAGATCGGCCTGGAAACCGTGATCCGCCATGACATCAGCCCCGACGCTGGCGACGTATCGGTCTTCCAGCAGGGTCACGCCACCGCAGGACTTGCAGATGAGGTGATGATGCCTCGACTGGTCAATCCACTCATACACGGATTCGCCAGAACCCATGTTGGTTTCGGACACCAAGCGCATCTTTTTCAGCACGCCCAATGTCCGATAGACGGTCGACGCGTCAATGTACGGGTAACCTTCGCGAACCTCTTGTATTATCTGAGCAGCCGTCACGTGGCCGTTAGTGTGACGCACAGCGGAGAGGATCATCAACCTCTGTGGGGTCAGCCGATGACCGGAATCTTTGAGCGCCTGGGCCGTAGTATTTTCACAACTCATATTCGCACCTGCAACTGATTGCAATCGCGATTCTAGCGCCCTAAACAATTTTTGTCTATAAAAATAACGGCGTTATTTGCTTCAACACGAGAAAACGCATCCAGGTCACCATCACAGAATTAAACAGCCTGACTCACTTGCGCCTGGTCGCACGAGAACCAGGCTGAGTCTGCCAGCGGTCGGTCAATAATTAACCTTGATGGTGTTGATTGAATCGTTGCAGTTCCTTCTCCATTACCGCAATACGTTGCTCCCAACCTAACTCGGGTATTTCGGGCAAGCGAATCAGCGTCCACAATACGTCGACGCCATCGCCGTTCCTGAGCAATCTGACAGGCAAAGGTGGACCGAAGTGCCCATCCAGAGGAGCGATGAATACGTCGAAGATTCCATGTTCAAGATCGGTTTCCACACGGTATTGGACATCGCCTCCCATTGCGGACACATGAACGATCAGTCCGCCGCTACTTTCCTGTCCCACAGGGCCAGCGAAAAATTCGGCGCCCCACTCTAGATGAGTGAATGGTTCCGCAAGGTCTGGCGCGACTTTGTCGAATGGGGCGTCGATCGTCACTGCGATGGTCTTGGTAGTGAATGTTGTCATGTCAGCTAATTGAAGTTAGACGATGGGCCAGCGTGACGGGAACGACACGCCGCTCCGCTCCAGAAGGTTCTCGCCGATGGTCTGGACTTTTTGGATGAGTTCCCATTCGTCGACGAATGTGGGATCGTGATTTTCGACCACAACGCGGCCATCTACCATGACGGTGTGGACGCTGCGCCCATCGGCGTTATAGACGAGATTGTTGATCGGATTGAACAACGTGCGCCACTCGGCTCTTCGTGTGTCAAACATCACAAGGTCGGCTTTTTTGCCCTCTTCAAGAGAGCCGACGTCGCCATCTAAGCCCAGGGCTTGAGCGCACCGGAGGGTCGCCAGTTCCACGGCAGTCTCTGCTGGTATCTGGGACACATCCCGACGCCCGTCTTTGTAAAGCACCGCCGCGAGATACATGGCTCTCATGCTCTCCACGAGGTTGGAGTTGTTGCCTGCGTCCGTGCCCAGACCTACCGGAACTCCTGCTTCCAAAAGTTCAGGCAACAGCGCTGAGTTGGTCATACCTGACCCGCCCTTGATGGCCGCCGTGGGACACATGATGACCCGCGCTCCTGACGCAGCGATAATCTCAACATCAGCCAACGAAATTCCCAGCGCGTGAGCCAACGTCACGTTTGGCCCAAGAACGCCGAGGTCAGCCAACTTCTGGGTGGAGGAAACATTTAATTCTGGCGAACCTTCAGTGGCCGGAACGGTCTGGCTGTGGTGGATTGTCAGTCCGGTTGAGTGTTCGTCAACAATTCGCTTGAGTCCAGTCAAAAGTTCGTCGGAACAGTATTCGCGAGCGAAAGGCATCGCCCAGGCGCTCACTCGGCCGGACAGTTCGCCGTCCCATCGCCCGATGGTGTCTGCGGTCAGCTTCAAGGCTTCGTCGGTGGTGTATACAGGCAGATTCCACGGGTTCGGTTTGTCGGTCACCTGCTGGCCCACGATTATCCGACAGCCGGACTCGCGATACGCTTCGATACAGGCGTCCAGGTGCTTAGTGCTTCCGGGGTCTACCAGGGTCGTAGTGCCGTACTTCAAAAGCTCCGTCAGCGCCAAAAGCGAAGTGTAGTATTCCTCCTCAGGCGTCATGATTGATTGGAGGGAGAACAGGTACGGAAAGTACGCTGCGCCGAGGTCGTCGGGGAATATGCCCCGGGTTGCATGAGCGTAACTGATGTGCATGTGCCCGTTTAGAAAACCCGGAGTTATTACCATGTCAGTCGCATCGATGATCTGATCCGAAGGGGTGTCTCGCAGATCGTCAGACTTGGCGACCTGTGTGATGCGGTCATCCTCAATGAGTAGCGAGCCGTTTTTCACAATTCGCCGGTCGGCATCCACTGTGATAATGAATGCGGCGTTCTCTATTTTGGTGACTTGTGGCATGTTAGCGCTCCGCAGGAAATCGCGACTGATTCAGGAGTTATGGTTTTGGCAGGACCGAATTTGTGTATGGTTACTGCCAATGTTCGGGAACGATAGCTTCGTCGAATCCGAATTGGGCCGTTATCCAGCGCTCAAGAATCAAGCCGTCAAGGTAACTGGAATCCTGTGACTCGTGGACGGTGGTTGAACCGCCCAGCCCTTCAATAACTGGCGCGAGGCCAGCGGCGTCCAATAGTCCGCCAGTATGTTGGGCCATCACGAGCGTCGAGCCGTCAAATTTTGGGGCAAACCATCGCGGGTTGAAGTATCCCACTGTTCGTTGAGCGTCGCCCCGATTCAATGGGCTGTGCCTGAGGTAGTCGTTCATTTCTTCCAGAGGGTAGCCAGACGTCTGACTCGCCAGTCGCAGAGTGTCGAAGAACAGCGCAGGCGTGACCACCAGTTGCGTTGCGCCTTTGCCTAATGCCCCGGCAATCAATGCGACATCGTTGCCAATTGTGACAACCTTTGAAGTATCAACCTCAGGGCGTGACGCCACATACTCCAGGCCTCGAATTGCGTCAGCTGCGATCCCTCGGAATATGTAAGTCTCAGGGCTTTCGATTCCGGTTGTCAACAACCCTGGGAACATGGCGGCAAAGGGCTGGTCGGCGTTTCGCTGTCCCCTGCCCGCGCAGGAGAAAGTCACATATCGACTTCGCACAAAGTTTGCCGTCCCCTGAGGTATGGTCTCTAATACACTGGCGTATTTGGGAGACCAGTAAATTGCGGGAAACGGCCCGTCCCCCTTTGGTATGCTCAAATACGCGTAGAGACGGTACGGCCCGATGCTGGTCAGCCGGACGCCGTACATATCCGCGAAGTCTGTGCATCGAATCGGAATTAGCTCAACTTCAGGACGAGCGGGCGTTGCCAAAAGTTCTGAAAGAACCGCAGCCCAGTAGTCGTCAAAATCTGCTGGCATGGTTGGAATTGCCTGGTCTGTCGTCATCTTGCTACCCCAGGTGTTTCTTGAAGAATGATTCGATGACCGCGCCGTGCTCGGCCCGGCCCGCGCTATGGCCCTGATCGTTGTAGGGATACATCGTCTTGTCCGCGCTGGCGATTTCGTTGAACAGCGCGAATCCGGTCTCTGGCGGGCAAACGTTATCCTGCATTCCAACGTTGATGATGATCGGACAGGTTATCCTGTGGGCGAAATTGATCCCGTCGAAGTAGTTCAGCGTTTCCTCCACCTGATCGCGACTCTCCAGGTGCAACCTCAGATAATCGTTGATCTCCTGGTATGGGTATGTGCTGGTGAGTTCGATTGAGTCCATGTAACCGCAGAGATACGGCGCCCCTGCCGCAGCAGCCTTGATCTCCGGACGCATCGCTGCTGTGGTGATGGTCAACCCACCGCCCTGACTGCTTCCGGTTACGCCAATTCTGCTGTTGTCCACTTCGTCCCGCGAGAGCAGGAAATCCACGCCTCGCCAGGCGTCAACGTAAAATCCCCTATAAGAATATGTGTTGCGGTCCACGATGCCATAGGTGAGGAGTCCGGGGTAACCAGGATCGAACTGAGTTTTGCTCCTCAGCTTGCCTCTCGGGGCCACAGACAGCGTGGCGTAGCCTCGTCTGGCCCATTCCTTGGTGATGGGCGGATCACTCTGATAGCCAGGGACGACCATCACCGCCGCCAGCGGGCCGGTCCGATTTCGCGGGAGACAGTACCATGCCGCGATGCGGACATTGTCCAGGCTATTGTAGAAAACCTGAAATACCTCAATGTCGTCCGATGACCTCATTGCGTCCGGAACCACCTCTGGTTCCAATGGAATCCGTGAAACGTCCGCTTTCACCATGTCCCAGAACTGGTCGAAATCATCTGGGACCCGCGCCATGCTTTTGTACTCTTGATTAACTGTGTACGCCATATGCGCCTCACGTTTGGTTGGTTGTTTTGCCGTCGCAAGTTTCTCAAATTAACTCGTCAGCCACAAGGTCTATTTCCAGATTCTCGTCACTTCGTCGCGTAGCCATTCTTCTCATCCCATGCTTGGGATTCCTCGTCCCGGTCTTGAGGATCACCATACCCGCCTCCACCGGACGACAGGGCGATAATCCTGTCACCAGGAAACACCGGCACTCCGGTTTCTTTGGTTCTGAGCACTCTTTCTGTCCCATTGGAGACCAGGCTGTATCTGTGAGGCAGTCCGGGAGAGCCGCCGAACAAGCCGAAGGGCGGCACTTTGACTCCGTCGCCTGCTGTGTTCATAGAGGCTTCGCCCTCGCCTTCGTAAATGATCTCGCAGACCGCTCCGAGGCCGCCTCTCCACTGGCCGTCTCCGGCAGAGCCGGGGCGCAATTCATGATTGACCACGAACAACGGGAACCGCTCTTCCGTGACTTCGACGCTGGGCGCGCGAATGCCACCAGCCACATTAACCTCCCCGATGCCCGTCCATCCGTCATTTCCCGACGACGCGCCTCCTCCGCCCCGCGCCATGAAGAAGTGCCAGATGAAGTATCTGCCGGTGCGCGGGTCGGTGCCGGTGATTGCGTACCTGAGACGCCGAGAGAATCCGGCGTTCACAGACTTTGGGATCGCGTTCGCAAGAGCCTTAAACACGGCCTCGATTATCTCCTCGGCGCAGTGGTTGGTGCTCATGCACACAGGAGCCGGAGGGTTGGCGTTTACGATCAGCCCCTTCGGAGCAATTACAGTAAGAGGCCCCATCGAGCCTTCGTTCTTCGCCACGTCGTAGGGCGCGAGGTACATAATCGCGGCGTGGGCTATCGAGCGGGTGTTGGCGTAAGCGCTGTTGATAAATCCGGTGACCTGCGGCGCGGACTCGCTCAGGTCGATCTTCATTGTATCGCCTTTGACCGTGACCTCAGCGCGAATGGGTATCATCTCAGCATCGAAGCCGTCATCATCTACGAAGGACTCGCCTCTGTACACGCCGTCGGGCCAGTCTGATATGAACTGGCGGACCTGACGCTCAGTGGCCGAGAGAATGCCGTCGATCACCGCCAGCAGCATCTCCACATCGTAATGTTCGAGAATCTCCAGCATCCGACGTTCTGCCGTCGAGACCGAGCCAATCTGGGCGTTCAGGTCGCCAAGGAAATTCTCAGGCAGGCGGACGTTGGCAGAGAGCATCGCCAGCAGGTCTTTTCTCGGTTGGCCTTTGTCGTGGATGCGTAACGGCGGAATCCGAAGTCCCTCGTGATATATCTCAGTGGCCGAAGGGTTGTACCCTCCATGCGTTCCCCCGCCCACGTCGCTGTGGTGGGCGCGGTTGACCGTAAGGAACAGCAGTTCATCATCGTAGAACACCGGTTTGATAACGGTTATGTCAGGAAGATGACTGCCGCCGTTGTAGGGGTCGTTCAGGGCGAACATATCGCCGGGGTGGATGTCGTCCCCGAAGGTATTCAGCACCGCCTCGCCGGCAATCGGCAGCGCGCTCACGTGGACCGGTATCCCCTCTCCCTGTGCGATCAGCCTGCACTGCTTGTCCAGAATTGCGGTGGAGAAATCCCGACTGGAGTTGAGTATCTGGGACATGGCTGTCCGAAGCATGACGTCCATCATCTCGATGGCGATGGACTCCAGGCGGTTCTCGATCACCGACAGAGTCACCGGATCGGCGCCGGCAGCCTCGGAGGTCTGGGATTCGATGGACTCGACGTCCGTTAACTCGATGACCAGCGTTCCGCCTGCCCGTTTTACAGCGACATCGCCGTGGCCGAGAACGACGGTCGTGAACTCTGACTCTAGGATTGCTGGCCCTTCGATTCTTCGCCCTTCTGGGATGGCGTTGGCGTCGCGAACAGAGACATCTTCCCATTCTCCCATCTGGACCCGCCTTGTGGCGGGTTCTGACGGATTGGACGAGGTGGACTGATCTGATTCAGCGTCGGTAATCCCAGGCAGCGCCGCAGAAATCGAAGCCCTTAGTGTCACTAATCGGATTTCCTGCTCAGACTGGCTATACGAGTAAAGCTCTTCGAATCGCCGATGGAAATTCTCGGCCCATTGTTCTCTAATTTGGGGGGCATCGAGACCGAGGTCAGGCACAGGGACGGTGACTTCGTATATCTGGTCCAGATAACGCATGTCCGCAGTGAACTCGACAACAATATCTTCGTTGGACATGCCGTTCTCGTGGAGTCTTCGTCTGCCCTGGCTCTCCATCGCGCCCAATCGCGAGATTGTCTCATCCAGGTCTAGAGTTTCTAGGCCGGCGGGGTGCGACTGAGAATAGTCGTACTGAAGGTCCGAGGCCAGCATACCGAAGGCGGACAGCACCGGAGCGGCTGGAGGGACGATGACCTTACGAATCCCGATCTCTCTGGCGACCTGGTTTGCCAACATTCCAGCGGCCCCGCCGAAGGCGACCATCGAGAACTCACGAGGGTCTAATCCCTTTCTCACCGAAGCCAATCGTATTCCCTCAGCGATGGAATTGGAAACGACGCGCAAGATGCCAGCGGCTGCGTCGGTGACAGACAGCCCCAGAGGATCGGCGACATTCTCTCGAATGGCAGTTTCCGACAAACTTGAATCCAGCGACACTCGGCCTCCCAAGAAAGAGGCCGGGTCCAGCAGCCCGAGAACCAAGGCCGCATCGGTAACGGTCGGGTCTTCGCCACCCATACCGTAACATGCCGGACCGGGGTCAGCGCCCGCGCTATCGGGACCAACTCGCAGAACGCCTCCGAGGTCCACTCTGGCGATACTCCCGCCCCCAGCTCCCAGTGTGTGAATGTCGATCATGGGCACGGCGATCTTCCAACCTGCCTCATACTTTTCGTTAGCGAGGTGGGGCCGCCCGCCTTCGATGATCGATATGTCGGTGCTAGTTCCACCCATGTCCAGGGCGATGACGTTCTCCTCTCCGACCACCGACGCAGCATACGCAGCGCCATTGGCCCCTCCGGCTGGACCAGAGAGAATGGACCGTACGGCGAACCGGATCGAATCTTCTATCGGCGCGGCTCCACCGTTGGACTGGATGATGAGCACTTTGCTCTCGTCACCATGCTCGACCATCCGCCTCTGGAGGTTGCCGAGATATCTTCCAAGCTCCGGGCCAACGTAGGCGTTCAGCGCCGTGGCGCTGAGACGGTCGAACTCTTTTATCTGGGGAAGGACTTGATGCGACAGGGAAACGAAAGCGTCAGGAAAAACCATCCTGATCTCAGCTTCGGCCTGCAATTCGTGGTCAGGGTTCATAAACGAAAACAGGAAGCACACCGCCAACGATTCCACTCCCTGTTCCTTCAATTCGCGAAGAGCGGTTCTCAGCGCGTCCACATCCAGTGGAGTGTGGACACTGCCGTCGAATTTCACCCGCTCAGGCACCCCCAGCCGCAGGTAGCGAGGCACTAATGGCTCGACAGGCTTCATTCGGAGGTTGTAGCGGTCCTCTTTAAGGCCCTCTCTCATCTCCAACAGGTCTCGGAAGCCTTCGGTCGTAATCAAGCCGACATTGGCTCCTTTGCGCTCGACAAGAGTATTGGTTGCCACAGTCGTTCCGTGGACAATCAACTCCACGTCGGCCAGCAGTTGTTCCAACGTCTGGCCGTGGGATTCGGCCACCTCGGTCAAACCTGTCAACACTCCGACGGAAGGATCGCTAGGGGTCGAATGCGTTTTGAAATGCCTGACTGGCTGGTTTTCTTGAGCCACCACCAGGTCTGTGAACGTTCCGCCGACATCTATTCCGATTCTCAATATTTTCTTCCTTCAATTCAGGGGATTAGGTTTCAGGTTCTCAGGTATCAGGATTTGTTGGGTTCTGGACGAAGCATGGCGCTCTTGATGATTCGGCACGCTTCGATGCCGTTCATACCCTCCATACGAACATCCATCAACACAACACTGGGATCGAAAGTGTCGGCCATACGGGAGGCTTCCTGGGCCGATCCTGCCTCGGGCACAACGTCGATGTCCTCTTCAGGCTCCCCAATCGCCTTCAATCCAGTGCGAACGACCTCATGGTTGTCCGCCACCATCAATCTGATTCGGTTGGTCGTCATGGAAGCATCCCTTCACTCGGCTCGCCGGAGTCTGATGTTAGGCAGGCAACGTGACCGTGACGCTTGTCCCCTCGCCCGGAACTGATTCAATGGTAACACTACCGTCCAACTCCTCGGTGCGCCTGTTCACGTTCTCCAAACCGTGGCCTCTCGCGACCGAAGAAATATCGAATCCCTGACCGTCGTCCACGACGTTGAGTCGAATCTGCCTGGCTTCGTAGCTCAGCGTAACGTCCGCCCGCGATGCGGCGGCGTACTTCAGCACGTTTGCCAAAGATTCCTGAGTGAGCCGGTATAGGGCGGTGGCTCCGGCAACCGACAGCGGACGTTCGTCACCGACCGTCTCCAGGTTCGCTTCCATGCCGGATCCGCGGGAGAACTCGTTTGCCTGGTTGGTCGGCAGTGCGAGTTGCTGTCCAACAGCCGCTCATCGGTGCACTACCGCCCGGTTGAGGCTTCAGAGCGCGAGTTGGAGTTAAGACA
>ENA-ORDI01000298-ORDI01000298.1-marine-metagenome-genome-assembly--contig:-NODE-298-length-35761-cov-6.011714_pt1 | contig 35761 bp, 11 predicted proteins | sample MGYA00248628_ERZ508525 | MGnify/ENA primary metagenome ERZ508525 (study PRJEB26195, sample SAMN05422138) | marine metagenome | isolation source: East of Porto Seguro, South Atlantic Ocean | place... | reverse complement strand
AAGAAAGACCATCCTTTGTTATGTTGAACCTTATTTTTCCCATATTAACTCCTTTATTTTTTTCATTTACAAAAACATCAACATTTCAATTCAATAGATGGAAATGGTAAATCAATATTCATCATATTCTTCATCTTCTTTCTTTTGACGTTCCAATATTTCGTCGTCTCGTTTTTATTATGCTATGTCTGATTCATCCTCAGAAACAACTGCTTGGTATACATTACCATCAGACACAAACGGAGAACCATATAACGTCCACTCCATATTATCATCTCCTTGTAAATGACTATCAACATCATAAGCATCCACAATTTTATATTGTCTGATATTTTTAAGTTTCATAACTAACTCCTTTTTTATTTAACATTTAACCGTCATCTGTGAAATGGTGTCGGTGTCCACATAAATCACATTTAGGTTTTGAGTATTTCATCTGTTACTTCCTTCTTATCTACAATAATAGTCTCCTCAAATATGATATCCATTTCGTCAATGTTGATTGGGAATACCCTTGTTAACCTATCAATTCGTTTATCCATTTTCTTTTCAAGTGAATGAACACTTCCATCACTAAATCTTTTACCACGAGTTGTTTTACGACCAACTTCATTAAAGTGGTCAGAGATTTGTTTATAGGTTAAACCTTCTTTACGAAGTCCTTTTACTTCTTTGTAATTATCTTTCTGTATCTTGGTGAGTTTAGAAGTCCAAAGGTTGGAACTTCTGATGTGGATTGTAAAGGTTAAATAAGGTCTAAATGAAGGTGGTATTTGTTCTTTATCGTCAGAATAAACACCCCCATACCGAATTACTCCACCGTAACTGACTTCGCAAGATTCCTTGGCATGTCAACATCACAGCCTCTTAATACTGCCAAATGGTAGGCCAATAGTTGTAGAGGGATAACGGATAAAATAGGAAAGATCCATGAATGAGGCGTTGGAACCTCGATTATGTAGTCCGAAAGTTTTTCCAAGTCCTTTGTAACCTTATTTGTAACAGTTATAACCTTCCCCCTCCGCGCTTTTACTTCCTGGATATTGGAAACCACTTTTTCGAATGTTTTGTCATGCGGTGCAAGAAATACGACCGGCATTTTTTCATCAATCAGCGCTATTGGTCCATGCTTCATTTCTGCTGCTGGGTAGCCTTCCGCATGTATATAGGATATCTCCTTTAGCTTTAACGCGCCTTCAAGTGCTACGGGAAATCCCATGCCACGGCCCAAATATAGAAAATTATCTGCTTCGACTGTATCCTTTGCTATAGCTTCAATTGATTCCGTATTTGAAATTATATTTTTTACAAATGGCCCAATTTCCGCTAGGGATTTAGCCAATTGGACGCCCTTTGCTTTATTTAAACCATTCTTCCTTCCAAAGTGTAAAGCAAGCATAAAAAGTACGGAAACCTGCGCAGTGAATGCTTTAGTTGACGCCACACCGATCTCTGGACCTGCGTGGGTGTAAATACCGCAATCCGTTTCCCGCGATATTGTACTGCCGACAACATTACATATACCCATTGTTAGGGCACCCATGTCCTTGGCTTTTTTCAGCGCAGCTATTGTATCTGCAGTCTCACCTGACTGGGAAATGGCAATAATAACAGACTTACCGTCTACGATCGGATTGCGATACCGAAATTCTGACGCATATTCTAGATGTACTGGTATACCAGCGTATTCTTCCAGCAAATATTTACCAATCATACCGGCATGCCAGGAGGTTCCGCAGGCAGTGATATACATATCTCGGGCGCTCTCAATGCGCAATAGATGTTCCTGAATACCACCCAGATGTACCGACCCTTCATCAAGACGCAAACGGCCGCGCATTGTATCGGTTATAGTGTGTTCCTGCTCGTTAATTTCCTTCAACATATAGTGGGGATAATTCCCCTTCTCAATTTCTTCAATGGAGAAGTCAATTCGCGAGGTTGGCCTGTTTAATTCCTTTTCATCATCCAGGCGTTTTATCCGATGTCCACTCTCATTAATGAGCACATACTCATTCTCTTCCAGATAAACAACCTCACGAGTGTGATCCACGATTGGTGACGCATCGCTGGCGATAAAATATTCGCCAGAATTCACACCCATCACAAGAGGACTCCCATGTCTAGCAGCAATCATCTTTTGCGGTTCATCAGCAAACAAAACAATAATGCCATAAGTCCCAACCACTTGTTTAAGTGCCTCGCGAACAGCTTTCTCAAACGATTTACCATTTTTATTATATATAAAGGAAATTAACTGGACCAGAACCTCTGTATCTGTTTCAGACCTAAATTGGATACCCTTCTGCTCTAAATAAGTTTTAATGGATGAATAATTTTCAATAATACCGTTATGAATTAGGGCAAATTTTTCTGTTTGATCCAAATGTGGATGGGCGTTAATATCATTTGGTTCACCGTGGGTTGCCCACCGGGTATGACCTATTCCAATTGTCCCTTTCAATACGGAATCATCCACGGCCCGTTCCAGATCCATAACTTTACCGGCCTTTTTCATAATCTCGATACCAGTATCACCAAGCAAGGCTAGACCTGCTGAGTCATAGCCCCTATATTCAAGGCGTTTTAGTCCCTTTAACAGTAACGGAACCGCATCTTTAGTGCCATAATATCCAACTATTCCACACATATTTTTTTCCTGTTTATATTAATTCTTAACTGTAATTAACGTTTCAATTCCCAAATATATATATAAAAAAGATTTATTCCCATTCAATGGTACCAGGGGGTTTGGATGTGACATCATATGTAACCCGGTTGATACCCTTGACAGAATTGACAATTTTATTTGAGATCTTCGATAATACTTCTGGTGGCATACGATACCAATCAGCAGTCATGCCATCGGTACTCGTTACTGCCCGTAAACCCAGTAAATTCTCATAGGTTCTCTGGTCTCCCATTACACCAACCGTTTGAACTGGTATAAGTATGGCAAAGGCCTGCCAAATCTCATCATACAAACCTTCTTCATGAAGGAGTTTTATATAAATATCATCCGCTTCCTGTAAAATAGCGACTCGTTCTCGAGTAATCTCCCCAATTATACGAACACCAAGGCCGGGACCGGGAAAGGGATGCCGATTTATCAGTTTATCAGGTAAACCCAATTCTTTCCCCACGTTTCGCACTTCATCCTTGAATAATTCTCGTAATGGTTCAATTAACTCAAATTCCATATCATCCGGTAAACCACCTACATTGTGATGGCTCTTGATAACATGTGCTGCATTGCCGGAACTAACACCGCTTTCGATTACATCAGGATATAAGGTTCCTTGAGCCAAATACTCCATGTCACCAAATTTTGATGCTATACTTTCAAATGAATAAATAAATTGATTCCCAATGATCTTGCGTTTCTCTTCTGGATCTGTCACGCCAGCTAGTTTTTGCAAAAATTTATCCGATTCATCTTCAAGGTGAATATTTACGCCCAGGCCATCCTGTAATGCATTAACGCATTCTGCTGCTTCATTCTTCCGCAATAATCCATGATCAATCAAAACAGCCTTGGCTTGATCACCAATTGCCTTGTGCATAATAGCAGCCACAACTGAAGAATCAACCCCGCCGCTGACACCAATAAGAACATTGCCGTCACCAACACGATTACGGATTATATCTATCTGATCCTGGATAAAATTTCCCGCTGTCCAATTAGACTCACATTCGGAAATATCAAACAAGAAATTTTTTAGTATTTGGTGGCCATATTCTGTATGAGAAACCTCTGGATGAAATTGTGTAGCTAACCGTTTTGAATCCAAGCTAGCCATGGCCGCCACCACATTATTCGAAGATTCAGCAATAACAGACCAACCATCCGGAATTTTCGTAACCCGATCCATGTGCGACATCCATACCTGGGAACCATTTGATACGGAATTCAGTAATTGCGAGCCCCCATTTACCGAAATATTGGCAAAACCATATTCTCCTTTACCTGTTGACTCAACACAGCCGCCGTGATGCTGGGCCAATATGTGCAAACCGTAGCAAATGCCAAGTATCGGTAGATCTAAATCAAGAATTTCTTTATCATAATTGGGGGCTGATTTCTCATAAACGCTGGAGGGCCCACCAGAAAGAACGATTGCTCTTGGCTCGTGTGCCATGACAGTGGCAAGGCTTGCTTCGTGAGGTAAGATCTTTGAAAAAACATTCTGTTCCCTGATCTTCCTGGTAATGAGCTGAGTATATTGTGACCCAAAATCAATGATGATTACACCGCCTTTTTTAAATCTACTCATTCGAAGCCCCAATCACTGAGAGTATCTAAAAATGAATTGTCTGTTAATTTATATTGAATAGGTGTGACACTAATCCAGTTATTGGCCAATGCATTGCCATCCTGATCATCAGATTTATCATTATTTATTATTTTACCTCCCATCCAGAAATATTGACGACCACGTGGATCTTCCCTTTTTTCAAGCTTATCAAGAAAATATTCACCACCTTGACGAGTGATTTTATAGCCGCTGCATTCAGATGCGCTGCATTTGGGTACGTTCACATTAAGTAAGGTTCCTTTTGGTAAACCATTGTGCAATACTTTTTTCATCATGGTTTGGGCAACAGACTTGGCTAAATCGTAATAATCAGATTTAAACGTATTAATGCTCAAGGCTATTGATGGAATACCCAACATGATACCTTCCGCCGCCGCAGAAACTGTGCCAGAGTACAATATATTGGATCCTACGTTGGCACCCGCATTTATACCAGAAACTACAATATCCGGCTCTACTTCCAGAAAAGAACCAACAGCGATCTTTACACAATCTGCAGGTGTACCATTAACAGCATAACCTTCGAAACCGCCGTGTCTCGTAATAGGCTCTATACGAATTGGATCAGAAATAGTAACAGCATGGCCGACTGCGCTTTTTTCAGTATTCGGTGCCATAACGGTAACATCACCCATTTCTTGCATCGCTTCCCAGAGCGCATAGATTCCCGGTGCGTGAATACCATCATCGTTAGTTACCAGAATAGACGGCCGTTTTCTCATTTTAACATGGAAATTAAACTGTATAGAGTGGCTTTCATTTTGTCCCTGGTGACAATATGATCCACAAAACCCTTTTCCTTGAGAAATTCCGTGCGTTGAAAACCTTCAGGGAGATCCTGACCAATGGTTTGCTTAATTACGCGTGGTCCAGCAAAGCCAATAAGTGCACCTGGTTCAGCCAAAATTATATCTCCAAGCATTCCGTAACTTGCTGTAACGCCTCCTGTTGTCGGATCAGTGAGGATTGGTATGTATAATCCACCTCCTTCTGAAAATTGCGCCAATTTTGAGCTTGTTTTTGCTAACTGCATCAATGATATGGCCCCTTCCTGCATGCGTGCACCGCCCGAAGCGCATATTAATATTATTGGCAGGTTATTTTCATGAGCATAATCGATCAACCTAGCTACTTTTTCTCCAACTACTGACCCCATACTACCGCCGATAAACGCAAAATTCATGATCCCTAAGGCAACATCCCGATCTTTAATCTTACCATGATAGCAATTTATCGCATCTTTTTGACCCGTCTTCTTTTTTGCTACAACAAGTTGGTCCTTATATTTTTTCACCGCTTTAAACTGCAATACATCTTCGGATTGAAGATTAGTAAATAATTCTTTCGACGATCCGCTATCAAGTAATAGACTATGATAGATTGATGGCTCGACACGAAAATGATGGCTGCAGTGACGGCATACTGAAAGAGATTTCTCTAGTTCAGGCTTATAGAGAAATTCAGAACATGTTGGACATTTTACCCATAGGCCATCAGGAACACCCTTCTTCACAACGGGCTTAATCTTTTGTTTTTCTCTTTTAAACCAAGCCATGGATTAGACTATTTCTTTGCATAATTATTGCATTCTCCCCATCAGAATAATATCCTTTCCGAGTCCCCGTTTCATGAAACCCGAATTTCAGGTAAAGATTAATGGCAGGAAAGTTACTTTTTCTTACTTCCAAATGAATACTACTATCTCCATTAAACTGATCGAGAAAATATGATAACAATTGTTCGCCATAACCTTTATGCTGGAATGGAATATCAATGGCAATATTCAGTATTTGCGCATCACTATCAACTACATGGGAAAATATATATCCAATCATATTACCTTTGGCTATCATGACATAATTCTCTGCCACAGGTTGAGAACTTAATTCCCAACTCAGTTGTTCTTTTGACCAGGGATGTTTAAAGATTTTTTTTTCAATTGATAAGATGTCTGCAAGGTCATTCAATGTGGCGATACGAATCAATGTTTCCTTTCTCCAAATTCAAATGGTGAAATATAGTTGGGTACGAGATCATACGGTTTATTTATTACCCATTCATCAAAATGTTGGTGGGCTAATATAGAAATAATCTCAGCCGATGGATTCCCTTCCTGAACATGTTTCAAATCATTTATAAACTGATCACAGCCCCAATAGACCACATGATCCATATTTTTGACATTCTGCTCGATATCTTTCCATTGATACGGACTTGGATCATTTTGCGGAATTGAAGCATTATCCCAGGTAAAATCTTGTGCATAAACAATATCCCTGTGGGAATATAAAAGCACTAAACCTGCCCCCGAATATTCACCGCCAGAATCCATTAATGCCGTTAAAGTCGGTACAGGAATTAATGGCAAACCCTGACCAAAAGCCAGTCCTTTACTGTAACTTAAACCGATCCGTAACCCGGTGAATGATCCTGGCCCAATTGAGATCGCAATTCCATCTAAATCAGATAATATCAGTCCTGTATTGGCAACGAGTTTTTCATAAAATAATGGAAGTGATTTTGCATGTTGCCGGGGGATGTTTTCCTCTACTGTGGCAATTACATTACCATCTTCAATATAGGATACTCCACAAATTTCAGTAGCTGTTTCAATCGCCAGGATTTTCATGTACTTAATCCATTTATGGAAATCAGTCTTTCATTTTCCACATCCAATACTCTCTCAAATGAAATCCGTATCGCATCCGGTGGCAGAATTGTCTCAAGCTTATCTGCCCATTCAATGAGAATCATCGCGCTGGGAGTCGCTAGGATATCTACGCCACCAATATTCAAAAAATCATCGATTCCGTTTAGGCGATAAGCATCTACATGAATTAGCTTACCCTTTTCACAATCGTATTCACTAACTAATTTGAAAGTAGGTGACCCAACATGTTCACTTATTCCGAGCCCCTTAGCAAAACCTTGAGCAAAGGTAGTTTTACCGGATCCAAGGTTTCCGATAAGTGCAATTACTATCCCTGCTGGCAAAGAATTCGCCAGATCTGCGGCAAAAGACTGTGTTTCAGTGACAGAGGTACATCGATATACACGGGGTGACATTAATAGCCTCTCATGGTCACGACTGGAACCATGATCTCTTCCATGGATATGCCCCCATGCTGGAAACTTCCTTTAAGCTTACCCTGATAGCGATGCTGTTGGTTTGGATAAAGAAAAAACACATCATCCTTGGCCACAAGATAATTGGTCTGATGCACCAATTCCGGTAACCGGTAATCTGATGATTTACGAATTATCAGTGCATCTTTTTCCTTGGAATTCAAGTTTCGTCCATACTTATAGCGAACACCACTGGAAGTTTCTCGATCTGCACCAACCAAAACACCACGCTGAACGCGAACAGTACCATGGTCGCTGGTGATGACCACTGTAAAGTCACTTTCACTCAATTCACGCAGGGTACGGTATAACCATGAATTCTCAAACCAGGTACGCACCGCAAAACGATATCCTGATTCATCAGGCACCATTTCTTTCAAAACATCGGATTCGGAGCGCTTATGCGCCAGCATATCAACAAAGTTTACTACAATGGCCATTAAATCTGATTGTTTGTAATCAGATAAATGTTTTTGAAAACGCTGGCCTTCTTCGGCAACATTGATCTTATGGTAAATCACATTTTTATTTTCCAACCGGTTTCTCTTTAACTGGTCTTCCAGAAATAAAGCTTCATATTTATTCAAACTGGAAGCTTCAGACTTCATCAATTCCAATTGCTGCGGGTACTTTCGACAGAATTCATCGGTAAATAATCCCGAAAAGATCGCATTCCGACTAAATGGCGTGGCGGAGGGCAATAGTGACATTTGGTAACCAATGTCTATGTTGAAATATTGTCCTATTTCCGGCAGGATGGTTAGAAATTGATCATGCCGTAAAGCATCAACCACAATGAGACAAACTTTTTTATCCTTCCGCAAAATAGGTATTACAAATTCAGGAACAACATCCACCGACAGGTTTGGACGGTCAGAACTGTTGACCCAATTACAATAATTTTCATCAACGAATTTTACAAATTCGCGATTACAGGTATGAATTTGTTCAGCAAGTATATTCCCCAACCCTATGTCCTTATGTTCATCAAAGTTGAGTTGCCATTTAGATAATCTATTATATATATCCCACCATTCGTGAGCCTGTAGATCCTCTTGCAACCTGCTCTCAATATGCTGAAATTCTTTCAAGTACCCGCTGGTAACTTTTTCCTCACGAATCTTGGTGTCTTCCAGGACCTGTTTGCAAGCCATAAATATCTGGGTCGGACTTACTGGTTTGATCAGAAACTGCGCTAACTTCTGCGAAATAGCTTCATCCATGAGCCATTCTTCTTCACTTTTGGTAATCATGATCACCGGCAGATTAGGGCGCAACTCATTTAACTGACGGATTGTTTCTATACCATCCTGACCAGGCATGAATTGGTCCATAAGGACCAGGTGGAATGTTTCATCCTTGACCAATGCAACCGCATCTGGTCCATTAGTCGCCAGACTAATGTTAAATCCCTTATCCTCTAAAAAAAGAATATGTGGTTTGAGATGATCGACCTCATCATCAACCCATAATATGTTACCACGTGAATTTGTCATAATCGCTCGGTGAAATTACTGCAGTGGGGAAAAAGTCAGAAGGGCTGATTATGCCTACTTCAAAAGTATCAATTTTCTTGTCAGCGTGAAATCCTTTGATTCCATGAGTAAAAAATACACACCAGCGCTGACATTGCGATTGAAATTATCTTTTCCATGCCAGCGGATTGACCTGAAACCAGCAGGCTCAAATCCATCTACGAGGACTCGAACTTCCTGTCCCAAAATATTGTAGATCGCAATGCGAATATAACTGTCCTCCGGCAAGTCATAGCGGATGGTTGTACTGGGATTAAATGGATTTGGATAATTCTGATGAAGTGCATATTGTTCAGGCAGCGGTGCTGTTGTACTGAATTTGAATGATTGAGTAAAAACTTCCCGAATCCTACCAGCGCGATCCCGCAGATCGATTCCCCAGATAACTTCAGTCTCTGTATCTATCAACCGGCGGAACTTCAGCTTGACCTGCTTATTCATAGGCTGTATACGGAGTTTCTGAACTAAATCTGCCAGCTGTATAACTATACGGTGATTTGCTGAATCATGGTAAGATAATTCTGTCCAGTACTGGTCAAATCGCGATAAGTGATCTACATATTCAATTACTTCTGGATCAAATGATAATTCCAAACCTAGGGCCCCAACAGCTTGAATCGAATCGAAATCTACATTTAAGTATAGTTCTTCCACATCATCACCAACTTGCGGTGGCGGATAACTGGCTGATATCTTGGCATAATCTTCTTCAGTTTGGCTACTCCTAGCAATTCTACCTCCATCATAATCAAACCCGGTAGACCAGTTCCACATCTGAACAAATATCATCAGGTCTTCAAAATCCATTTTCGAATCAGGCTGGATCTGCATAAAGGGCGGTGTACCTGCAGCAGGTCCAATTTCGTCCGCTGGTGTAACGGTTTCATCCCACCAATTCTGCTGCAAGGCAACAAGGTCTTCAAAATCAACTAGACTGGATCTATCATAATCACCTAACAGGTTTATAGTGAATAGAATTGTATCTCCATCTGCTACCCCATCAGGATCACCATTACCATTACCGTCAAATGGGTTATTCCACACATCACTTAGCTGTTGATTGATTGATATTCGTATTTGTTCATCAGCGTAGTAAGTCTCTACTGGAGTGATTGTTAATTGCGCTACTTCATTACCCTGAGTGAATTCTGCATCGTATTCAAGTACTCCGCGCTGGTCGCTTTCAAGTATTACACCATCTGAATAGGATTCAAGATCCATTTGACCAGTAAATGTGAGAGTAATCTGATCATACCAGTACATATATTGACCGGTGTCGGGTTGAACGGTGGTTAATAACGGTAAAATCTGGTTATCGAAATGAATAGCTATCTGACTTGATTCATTAGATTGCCAGCCATCTGACATTGATACTTCCAGCAATATGTTTGTATCTGTATTAAACAGATCATCATCAGATATCCAAGTGAGTGAATCGAGATAATCTACGATACCTATTCCAGTCAGATTGCCTTGAAGTGTAGCCGGAAGCCAGGAATTCCCATTATCAAGAGAATAGTTCATATTGATCGCATAGAGATCCTCGGTTGTATCTTCAATTGCATAGGTTAAAGCAATATCACCAAAATATTCATCCATTGTTTCTGCCATTGAAACATTCAATGAGCCAATATGATTATCAACCGCAAAAAGGTCAGAGATGAATATTGAAGATGTATCATCTGGTGTTTGCAATGTATCAGTATCGAGGTCGTAAGCAAAAATCTTCACCTGCACGTTTGAATTATATATTCCATCAAGGTCTGACATTGAATGCCATATTACCATCATTGTATCCTGCCCAGCGATACCACTCTGTTCACTAATACTGGCATTATTCCAGGTTATACCATCAGTGGTAAAACTAATATCATAGTCAAGGTCATCATCGTCAAAATCATATAAATGAAAAGAAAGCTCTATATCATCATGATTTTCGCCAACAAGTTGCGTAAAGGCGATTTCCGGCGGATAATTAATATCAATGACCTCAAGCATGATATCCAATGTATCAGCCAGTTCCCCATCCGAAACAACAACTGTAAACAAGGTGTCGTCACTTCCTCTAGCTACCAGGCCATATAGACTGTCTCCAGCAATAGTCATCCACTGCGGTGCTACCAATAATTCCCATACCAGGGTAGAATCTTCCGGATCAGTAGCCAAGGGATAATAAACGAAGTATTCATCCACATAAGCAGTATCAATATTGTGCGATGTTATCATTGGTACATCATTTACCGGAGTGACATATACACCAATTACTAATGAATCATTAAGCGAACCATCTGAAGCAAATAGTGTAAATAATGTGTCAAGATCGCCCTCGCGTGGAATACCGGAAACGTCATCGCCTTCCATAGATAACCAACTTGGTAAGTGGTTCACGGACCACAAAATGGGCAACCCTTCCGGGTCATAACCCGCAAAATTAAAGGTTACAAATTCATCTTCGATTGCTAATAATGAATCTGATGATGTAATAACTGGAAGATCATCATACGGAATAACATCTACAAAAATTAATGTACTATCCCAATATTCGCCGTCCGATACCATTATACGAAAACTGGTGTCAGGGGCACCTTCATTGGGTGTTCCAAAAGAGCTGTCTCCTGCCGTACTCATCCACGTTGGTAAATCGCTAAAGATCCAGATAAGGGTAGAATCTTCTGGATCTTCAGCGGAGGCATGATAAACGTAATATTCTGACTCGTCAACGAGAATGGAATCAGCAGATTTTATCTCGGGCGGATCATTCACAGGCGTGACAAAAATTCCTATTTCAAGTGTATCAGAAAAATACGAATCAGAATAAATAAGCAGAAAACTGGTATCTAGATCGCCTTCCAGCGGTATTCCAATGATACTGTCATTTTCCATTGAAAGCCAGGTAGGCACGTTCTCAATCACCCAGCGGTTTGTGCCAATATCCGGATCATACCCATCATATAAATAATTATAGGTTTCATCCTCAACCGCAAAGGATGTGGCCGAGGACGTTATTACTGGTGGGTCGTCTTCCAGCATATAAATGGTTATGATGGTTAAAGCGGAATCGCGACGTTCGGCATTATCAAAGGCGTATAATATCGTATCCTTCCCAAAATAATTTTGGTCTGGCTGATAAGAAATAGTCGAATCACTCGCTATTTGCAAGATACCGTGATTGGCAGAGTCAACTATAGCAAGATCAACTAGGTGTATGTTTACAATACTGTCATTCAAGACGGGATTGAATAAAAGAGTCGAATCCTCATTTATAAAAAATTGATCATTTACCAGGGTAAGCCATACATCTGGTATAGATCGTAGATTTTCATAAGCACCCATATCGGGATCAGATCCAATTGGTGATGGTCTATTCCAGCCATTGATATCCGAATTAAAACTGTTCACACTGCTCCCCACACCGATGGCCATAGAATAATCAGACAAACTGTATTCGTCATTGCTGGCATCGCTGAATAATGGATTCACATCGATATTTGATTGTGCCCAGGTAACCAATGACGTACTTACACTTTCTGACTCATGGGAATAATCCACTGCATTGAAATCTCCCTCAACATCGGAGAAGGAAACAGTTAGTGAATCTTCAGGATCATTGATAAAAAATTGTTCCGGTATATTTTCATAAAGAATTGAATTAGTTACTACAACTTCAGATTCATCTGTCAGATGCAAAGCGCCGCCGTGGAACTCCCCATGGTTAGCAATAATTGTAGAATTGCCGATCATTGGATTCGATCTAGATATTTGCATAGCTCCGCCAAATAGACCGGCATAATTATCATAGATCACTGCGTTATAAACCCCTGGATTTGAATTACTGTACATGGCAACAGCACCACCGGCTGAATCAGCGCTGTTATCGGAAATAACCAAATTGGTAATTGTCGGGTTTGATGAATTCAGAGAAATACCGCCACCGTTTATAGCGGAATTATTCACAATCGTTAATTTATTTAATGTCGCACTCGAATTATTCTGCAAATAAATACCACCGCCTTTATTGGCAGCTGTATTATTTGCTATTGTAATATTTGATAACCTCGGATTACCTCCATTCAAATAAATTCCTCCGCCATTATTTGTGGCGGTACTATTCGTGACGACAAGGTTTTCCAAAACTGGACTGGAATTACTGGAATAAATGGCTCCTCCATCTGAGCCACTGCCATTTTGAATGGTAAATCCAACCAATCTTACTTCCGTGCCAGACACATCTGATATGGTTAGAGTAGAACCATTCAGCTGACCATCAATAACCGTGCTGGTAATATGGGCTGTATCTCCCGATGTCAAATATTCTGAGCCAATAATCAATGCTTTACCAAGTAAATCAATATTCTCATAATAGGTGCTGCTATAAACAATCAATGTGTCATCATCTGCGGCAAAATTAATGGCGCTTTGAATCGAAGTAAAATCTCCAGTACCGCCAGGACCCACTTCATATTTTTGTGGGGTTGGCATACTGTAAACATCAAGAGTTTTTTCACTTTCCATACCGGCATAATCAATGGCAGATAAGCGATAGTAATAGGTAGTGCCATTTTCAAGATTGCTAATTATAACGGTTGTATCACTGATACTGGAATTTGTGGCTACAATGGTAGCAGGGAACGGATCTGTCCCTCCGTAGACCAAATATTGATAGAGATCAGTTTCTGTATTCTGATTCCAGAATAAAGTAATCTGTCTATTACCGGCCGTTGCTGAAAGGCTCTCTGGCATTGCCGGTGGTACCATATCCACACCTTCTGAATCCCAACTGGCACCATTTATAGTTCCATGGTTACCATTGCCGCTTATATCGTAGACCACAGACCCGGAACTTTCACCAAATTTCCAATAGCCTATTACATCGGCAGATGATAGATAGTTATCAGTATCAGCGTTCAGGTCTATATCCAGCGGATTACTCTTGATTGCCTGGATCTCGCTTAAACTAAGTGCATCATTCCAGATAATCACTTCATCAATTTTGCCATCGTACCATTGTGGATCACCGCTATTATGACGACCAATTCGAAAATTGCTGCCATCGGGGGCGGCCTGAGTGAATGTTTCCGTACCAACTAGTTCGGCATTCATGTATAGCGATACGGAACCACTATCATAAACAGCTGCGGCATGATACCATTTATCAGGACTGTAAGTGAATGGTGAATCATAATATCCATTATGATATTGTACATCTACCGTATTATCGCTATCCATATAACCAAGAATTAATGATTGTCCATAACTACCACTAACATCGCTATCCACGATTGATTGTTCGCCGGAATTAACATCCGGTTTAAACAAGACTGATATTGTGAGGGGCAGCATATTTCCACCCAGAGGCGTTTGTATATAATCATCACCACCATCAAAACTCAGACACTGCACGTTACCGGGATCATGCGGCATAGCAAACGCAGTACTTGTATTTTGGCTCTCATTACCGGCAAGATCGACAGCGGAAATACGATAATACCTGACGACACCATCAGTAATGCCAACATCACTATATTTTTCTGTACCAACTGCAACTGTTGTTATTAACACACTTGGGTTTGATGTTGTATCCGCGAATATTTTATAATGGGCTAGGTCATTTTCTGTATTTGGCTGCCAGCTAAGATCTACTTTACCCAGGCCTGGCGTAGCAATCAATCCGGTTGGCCCATCAGGTATATCTCCATCAACATAAATTTCTTTACTACCGCTAATAGAAAAAGTGGATCCTGGCTCTGGTAAATTCAATAATGACCCATTTCCAGCTACATCGGTGATTGTCCCTCCATTCAAGACCAAGGCACTATCACTAGCATAGCCCAGATCGGTTGAATTATAGCCACTTTCAACAATAAATCGAAAAATCAGTTCGGTAGATCCATTGCCACTGAGATATTCGATAACTGCATCTGTGTTCCCCGTCTCCAGTGTTAATTGCGGTGTTCCTGAAACATTCACTTCTTCACTGAAGGTAAAACTAATATCAATAGTATCACCAACTAGATAGGTACCATCTGCCGTAGGAGATGTCGCAGAATAAATAAATGGTAAAATACCATCAATATTCAAGTCCATGCTGTCTGATAAGGAATAGGTAGAGGCTGGTACTGGGAGTGTTAAAATTACATCATTACCCGCGGCATCCTTTATCTTACCACCATTGAGAGCTAATGAATTAGTCGTTGTATAATCAAGATCATTTGTGCTTTGACCTTCAAATACTATGTATGAAAAATTTAATGTAGTACTGCCCGAGCCGCTGCTATAATCAACCACTGCATCCCCATCACCCGTTTCAAGAGTTAGCTGGGGAACACCAGTGGTAAAAACGGACTCATTAAAAGTGATAGCAATATTGAGAGTATCTCCGATTTTATAAGTGCCATCGGAACTGGATGAGGAAACAGCATTCACAACTGCTAATACCCCATCTATAACCAATGTCTTATTGGCGGCCAGGGATCCATCTGCACCCGGTGTGGTGAAATCTAGTGTCGCATCATTTCCAGCAACATCTTTTATCGATCCACCATTTAGTATTAAAGCACTCGTATCGGCATAACCCAAATCACCTACACTATCACCAGATTCAACAACATAATCAAAAGATAAAGTTGTAGTACCTGACCCCAATACATAGTTAATAAGCGTATTTGCTGAACCTGTGCTGAGATTTACTTGCGGCGTACCAGTAACATCTACTGCTTCAGTAAATGTCACTGTAATAACTATACTGTCACCAATCATATATAAACCATCAGCGTTCGCAGCTGATACATTACTCACCGTTGGAATAATACCATCTACGAGAATATTCTTATTTGCACCTAGTGACCCATCCGCTCCCGCTGCAACTAAGGTTACTGTAGCATCATTCCCGGCTAAATCCTGAATCACTCCACTATTCAATGCCAGGGCATTCGTGCCCAGATAATCAAGATCCGTCACATAATCACCGTTAGCAACAACATAATTAAATGTAAGTGTATTTGTGCCACTACCACTGGCATAATCCACTACAGTATTGGAATCTCCAGTTGCAATAGTCAATTGTGGAGTTCCAGTAACTAAAACATTCTCACTGAAGGTTACTGTTAAGGGAATATTATCGCCAATGTTGTACAGACCATCATTCAGCGACGATGATACATTTGCTACCGTTGGCTGCAGGCCATCAATGATCAGGGCTTTATTGGCAGACAAAGAGCTGCTTTGTCCCGGAATAGGCAGAGATAGTGATACATCATTCCCGGCAATGTCCTGTAAGGTACCGCTGTTTAATGCCAATGAAGACGTGGACGTATAATCCAAATCACCAGAATTGTGACCATTCTCTACGATATAACGAAAACTGATTATGGTAGAACTATCTCCACTTACAAAGCTGGAAGTGGCGTCACTTGATCCAGTTTCCAAGGTTAATTGCGGTGACCCGGAAACGTAAATATTCTCATTAAAGGTAATGTTGATGTTCAACGTATCACCTATAATATAGGTACCGTCAGATGTTTGTGATGATACCATGGTGACAACTGGTACACCACCATCAATGATCAAAGATTTAATGCTTGATAAAGAACCTGCTGCCCCTGGTGCCGCCAGTGAAACCTCAGCGCTATTGCCAGCAACATCATTAATCGTACCACCATTGAGATCCAAAGCGGTGTTGCTTAAATAATCAAGATCCGAGCTGGCATCGCCTTCTTGTACAATATATTGAAACGTGATTATTTCACTTCCGCTGCCGCTGATGTAATTCGCTGAATGATCCACACTACCAGTCTCAAGGGTCAACTGTGGCCTCCCAGAAGTAACGTCTACATTCACAGTTTCAGTTAGAGATACGGTAATATCCAGCGTGTCGCCAATGCTGTAATAACCATCTGTTTCTGCTGATGTTACACCGCTGACCGCAGCGATTATTCCATCAACCACTAAATCCTTACTGTCACCAAGGGAACCTGTGGTACCAGGTAAAATCAAGGTCAGGGTTGCATTATTACCAGAAAGATCCTTGATCGTGCCCCCATTTAGCGTCAACGCTGACGTATTGGTATAATCCAGATCATTACTCTTGTTACCAACTTCTACGACATAGTCAAATATCAATACCGGTGATCCAGAACCGGTACTATAATTAACAAGCGTGTTGCCCGAACTAGAGGTTACTAATGATATCTGGGGAGTGCCTATCGAGTAAACAGTATCATCAAAAACGATCGAAACAGGAATTGTATCGCCGATCATATAATTACCATCAGCCACGGCAGATGTGACCGATGTTAAAAGCGGGGCCACACCATCCACAACCAGTGCCTTGTTTGCTGCTAATGAACCCGTCCCTGCAGGTGCGGGTAGAGCGACAGTAGCATCATTTCCTGATCCATCCCTGATTATGCCCCCGTTCAGGGCCAGGGCGCTGCTGCTGGTATAATCCAAGTCACTACTTGTATGCCCAGCGGCTACTGTGTAATTAAAGGTAAGTGTAGCACTACCGGACCCACTGGTGTAATCCAATACAGCATCGTTTGTACCGGTTTCAATGGTTAATTGCGGGGTACCTGTAACAGCAACCACCTCACTAAAAGTAATCGTAATACCAGCTGTGCTACCAAATATTAACATTCCATCATTATCCGGTGATGAAACATTATCAACCGTTGGTACAATTCCATCTACTATAATGGCTTTGTTCGCACTGAAAGATGTTGGACTGCCTGGAATTGGAAGGGTAAGATTGGCGTTATTCCCGGAAGGGTCTATAATTGTACCACTGTTAAGCGCTAATGCAGAGTCACTGGCATAATCAAGATCAGTGGAATTATGCCCACCAACAACAATGTAATTGAAAATCAATGTAGATGTAGCACTACCGCTGGCATAATCAGCTACACCATCTGGGTCTCCCGTTTCCATTGTTAATTGCGGGGTACCTGACACATACACAAGTTCAGAAAAATTTACCGCTATACCCAGTGTGTCCCCAATTTTGTACGTACCATCAGCCAAAGTTGAAGATATGGAACTGATTATTGTAGGTATGACTCCATCTACAACCAACGCCTTATTCGCGCTAAGTGATTCGGACGCACCAGGCGCAGGCAAGGTCAGAGTTGCGTAATTATTGGCAAGATCCCGAATTGTTCCACCATTCAATGATAATGCGTCAGTACCGATATAATCAAGGTCCTCACTAGTATGATCCTGGACAATAATATATTGAAAACTTAGCGCCGTTGATCCACTACCAGAGGTATAATCAACTACAGCATTTACTGCTCCCGTTTCAAGCGTAAGCTGTGGTTTCCCTGCACTTGTATCCACCACCACTGTCTCAGGAAAATTCACAGTGATCACCAGGGTATCTCCAATGTTATAGATATTGTCCGGTGTTGTAGAAGAAACGGAACTAACTGTAGGAATAATGGCATCCACTACCAGTGCTTTGTTCGCAGACAGAGAACCAGAAGATCCCGGTTCAAGTAGCGTCAAGGTAGCATCGTTACCCGCTGCATCCCTGATTAAACCATTATTTAAGGATAATGAACTTGTACTGACATAATCCAGATCACTATTACTATGGCCTGATTCAACTATATAATTGAAATTTAATGTGACAGTACCAGAACCACTGTTGTAATAAATCACTGCATCATTTGATCCCGTTTCCAATACAAGCTGTGGAATACCAGTAACAACTACAATTTCTGAAAATGCAACGGTTACTACCAATGTATCACCAGCTTTATAATATCCGTCTACGGTATTTGCTGAAACAGAGTTTACCGTTGGAACTACTCCATCAATCATCAACGCCTTATTATTAGCCAGGGAGCCTGTACCACCTATTTCTGGCAAGGTAAGTGTAACATTATTACCAGCTGCATCCACAATCGTCCCGCTATTCAATGCCAGCGCATTGGTGCTATTATATTCTAGATCACTGTTTTCATGACCAAGTCCCACATTATAATTGAACGTCAGAGTAGTTGTGCCAGTACCGCTAGTATAGCTAGCGATGGCATCAGTCGCACCCGTCTCCAAGGTTAATTGGGGACTACCAGTTACCATTACGTTTTCATTAAATGTAACAGTAATCGCTACCAGGTCACCGATATTATAGGTTCCATCCTGTGTTGAAGATGAGACTGCGGTGACCGTGGGAGGATTTCCGTCAATAACAATATTTTTCGTAGCCGCTAAAGATCCTGTGGAATCTGGTTCTGGCAGCGCTACATCGGCATTATTTGTAGCGGCATCTTTAATAGTACCGCCATTTAATACTAATGATGTTGTGCCAACATAATCCAAATCGGCACTACTTTCTCCATTCGATATGATATAGGAAAAATTTAACGTGGCACTTCCAGTTCCACTGGCATAATCAAGCACCGCATCTGTTGTACCTGTTTCGAGCGTTAATTGGGGGGTACCTGTGACAGTAACAGCTTCATTAAAGCTTACATTTACCACTATTGTATCACCTATGCCAAACAAACCATCATCCACTGCTGCACTTACAGCAGTAAGAGTAGGTCCAGTTACATCAATTACATCCGTATTCCACACCGCACCCGTAAACGAAATATGGTGACCTTTACCGCTGATATCATATAGCGTAAATCCAGTGCTCTCACTAAAGCGCCAGTAGGCTTTAAGGTTCGCTGCAGAAACATAATAACCACTGTTTGTTCTTAAATCTGTATTGCCCTCTTCCGTGTACATAGTTAATAGTTCCGCTGCTGAAAGTGCTTTGTTCCAGACACCGATCTCATCGATTAGGCCATTAAAATATTCATTATCCCCAACAGTATTATACCACCTTCCAAATTCTAAAGATTTATCAGTACTAAATGAAATCTCGGTTGTAACTGTTTCCATAAGATTCCCATTTACGTACAGTTTCACGTAGTATCCATCCTTGTATACACCGGTGACCAGATAATTGACTCCAGTCATGTAATAATTGCTACTGGTATTGGCCACCACATTTGTTTCACCGGTGCCAAATGTTGCCCATATTTCACCATTCTCCCGAGTATTTAACCGGTACCCATTGCTTCCAGAATAAGGTAGCCTATCAATTATTGAAGCATTTTTTATTTCATCAGCTTTGATCCAAGCTGAAACGGTAAACTCATCTACTATATCAAAATCAGTACTAGCGTTGCCGACAGCATAATCATCAGTACCATCAAAATCCAGTGAGCTGGTCATAGATAATTCATGGGCCAGGGCGGTGACATCGCCAGTTTCAGCACTTTGATTGCCAACATTGTCCACTGCAGAAATACGATAATAATAAATTGTACCATTGGTAAGATCTGTTTGGGTATAGGTTTCGGTACCAGTTGTTATTGTGGACAATAGTGTTGTTGGGTTACTAGATGTGCCGCCATAAACCTTGTATGAAGCCAAGTCATTGTCTGAATTAGCGGTCCAATCCAACTGTATTTGTATATTCCCTGGTGTTGCTATTAAGCCAGTGGGTACTGCTGGCAAAACACCTTCGACATTTAGATTCATATTGGAACTGAGAGAAAAACTGGCGCCAGGGGCGGGCAAAGTCAAGGTGGCATTATTACCAGCAGCATCCATGATCGTACCATTGTTCAATGCCAGCGCTGTAGTGCTGACATATGCAAGATCTGGGTTCACGTGCCCTGCAGCAACAACATATCGAAAGGATATCATTGTGGTATCATTACCGCTTAGGTAATCTGCTAAAGCATCATTCGTTCCTGTTTCCAAGGTCAATTGCGGCGTACCAGTAACCAGAACTTTTTCATTAAAAAGAATAGCAATAGTAAGGGTATCACCTATTTTATAACTACCATTGGAATTAGTTGATAGCATCTGCGTTACAGTTGGTGGTTCTGCATCCAAAACAATGGTTTTATTATTAGATAGCGAACCCGCTGAACCGGGTGCTGGTAATGTCAAGGTAGCCGCATTGCCTACCGCATCCGTAATGGTCCCACTGTTAAGTGCTAATGCAGATGTGCTTACATAATCCAGATCGATAGAAGAATGCCCATTGGCAACGATATAATTAAACGTAAGCACATTGGTCCCTGTACCGGCCGTATAGTTGACCGTTGCGTCCGAATCTCCGGTTTCCATAGTGAGTTGCGGTGTGCCGGTCACAGTCACAGCCTCGCTAAAAGTAACCGTAATTCCTATTGTGTCAGCAATACTATAGGTGGTATCTATCGCGTTAGAGCTTACAGATGTGACGACCGGTGATACACCATCGATAAATAAGGCCTTATTCGCAGCCAGTGAGCCAGCAGCGCCAGGTGCAGCCAGAGTCAGATCCGCAGAACTGCCCGCCGCATCCACGATTGTACCACCATTCAATGTGAGCGCGCTATCGCTGGTATAATCAAGGTCATTACTGGAATTACCGCTGGCTACGGTATAATTAAAAGTGAGTGTTGCACTACCACTACCGCTGCTATAATCTGCTATGGCATTCGTAGCGCCAGTTTCTAATATAATTTGCGGTTTACCACCAGTTGTGTCAACAACAACAGCTTCACTTAGGGTAATTATAACCGCGATCAAATCATCAATTTTATAAACTGTATCGGCAGCTGTGGATGTGACGGAAAAGATTGTAGGTACTAGACCATCAATTACCAGTGCTTTATTATATCCTAATGAATAACTGGCGCCCGGCTCTGGCAATATGAGTGTGGCATTATTTCCAGCGGTATCCCTTATACTACCGCTATTCAAGCCAAGTGCTATGGCTCCCACGTAATCCAAATCGCTGGTGCTGTCGCCAGCAGTGATCAAATACTGGAAAGTCAATATTGATGTACCGCCGCCGCTGGAATAATCAACTACCGCATCATTATTCCCGGTCTCCAAGGTCAACTGCGGGGTACCTGTTACTGTTATTGCTTCACTGAATGTTATGGTTATAGCTAGCGTGTCACCTAATTTAAACAATCCATCAGCTACGGCACTGGTTACCGAATTCACTGTGGGAACGATACCATCGATTACCAGCGCTTTATTTACCCCCAGCGCACCTGTGGAGTCCGGACCAGGTAAGGTCAGACTGGCGTCATTACCAGCAGTATCGCGCACAGTACCGCCATTCAGCGTCAGGGAGGTCGTATCTGCGTAATTCAAGTCTGAGGACGTATGACCTGAGGCAACCACATATTCAAAACTCAAGGTCGAGGTTCCACTGCCGGCGGCGTAATAAATGACCGCATCGCTGGTACCCGTTTCCAATGTGAGTTTTGGCGTACCAGTAACAGCGACTGCTTCTGAGAAGACCACGGTAATAGCTAATGTATCACCGATTATATAGCTGGAATCAACAGCTGTACTAGACACCGAACTCACCAATGGTGCACCGCCATCAACGACCAGTGCTTTGGCGTACCCCAGGCTACCTGTCGAATCCGGTAGAGGTAAAATTACATTGGCACTATTGCCAGCGGCGTCCATTATCGATCCCCCATTCAAGGCCAGTGCTGTGGTATCAGTATAGTCAAGGTCACTGCTTGTGTTACCCCGCGCTATTGTAAATTTGAAAGTAAGTGTGGATGTACCACTGCCGCTGGTGTAATCAACCACCGCATCGGTTGTACCTGTCTCCAAGGTCAGTTGGGGTGTTCCCGAAACGGAAACCTCTTCGCTGAAGGTTACTGAGATATCCAGTGTATCACCGATACTATAAGTACCATCAGTGGCTGAAGAAGAAACTGCGTTAACGGTAGGGGCAATTCCATCGATCACCAGTGCTTTTTCCGCACCCAGGGATCCAGAAGAACCAGGAACAGGTAATGTCAGAGTAGCTGCATTCCCTGATCGATCATTTATGGTGCCGCCATTTAAGGCCAGCGACGCTGTACTGTCATAATCCAGATCACTAGCTATGTGACCACTCGCTACAATATAACGAAAATTCAAGGTCGTGGTGCCGCTGCCGCTATGATATGCTACGAGCGCATCAGAACTACCTGCCTCCAACGTTAATTGCGGGGTACCGGTTACTGTGACCGTATCACTGAATGTGATCGCAATAGCCAACGTATCGCCAATATTGTATATACCATCCGTGCTGGATGAAGAAACTGTGTATACTGTTGGTGCGAATCCATCGATCACCAACGCTTTACTCGCACCCAATGATCCCGTTGATCCAGGAGTCTGCAAAGTCAAATCCGCTACATTTCCCGCAGCATCCGTGATTGTACCGCTGTTCAAGGCTAAGGCTGTTGTAATTGTATAATCCAGGTCTGCACTGATGTCACCGGGAGCAACAATATACTGAAAACTTAATAAAGTTGTACCACCACCGGCGCTGTAATCAGCAACTGCGTCAGCGGCTCCAGTTTCTAATGTAAGCTGTGGTGTACCGGACACGAGCACCGCTTCACTAAATGTGGCTACAATAAGTAAGGTATCTCCAATAATATAGGTGCTGTCCGCAGCATTGCTGGAAACTGTACTAATAGCCGGCATTACACCGTCAATCACCAGTGTCTTTGTGGCGCTCAGAGAACCTGTGGCACCTACAGCAGGTAAAATCAGATTCGCTGTATTTCCTACAGCGTCTACGATACTTCCATCCCCCAGAGCCAATGCTGTTGTACCGGTATAATCCAGGTCACTGCTGGTATCTCCTGTAGCCACAATGTACTGGAAATTCAATGCGTTCGTGCCGCTGCCGCCTACATAAGATATAGCTGCATCATTTACACCGGTTTCCAGGGCTAATTGTGGCGTACCGCTGACCGTAACCGCTTTGTTAAAGTTCAACGTAAGCAACAGCGTATCACCAGCACCATAGGCCGTGTCTGCTGCTACACTAGTAACAGAACTGACAGTTGGAATCACACCATCAATCACCAGTGCCTTGTTCGCACCCAAGGATCCAGCGTTCCCTGGTACTGGCAGAATCAGATCTGCATTATTACCACTTGCGTCGGTGATTGTACCACTGTTTAAGATCATTGCCGTTGTATCGCGATAATCGAGGTCACTGCTGCTATTACCATTGGCTACACGATAATTAAAGGTTAATGTGGATGAGCCGCTACCACTTACATAACCGGCATAGTTACCGGTTCGTGGTCCTGTATCCCAAAAAGTACCATTTGTTAGTGTTCCTGTATTACTATTAACACTCCCATCAGCAACAATAGTTCCTGTACCCTCATTCATTGCCCAATAACCGACCAGACTTCCCGATGCTGTGTAATTCCCCGAATTCGAAGATGCATCCAGACCAATACCAGAATTATAAAGTGCATTAACGTTTACTGCAGTTAAGGCTGAATTCCATATCGCAATATCGTCCATCAAACCATTAAAATACCCGTCCCATGACCAATTACTTTTTCCGATAAAACTTGAGGTTCTATTCACAGCAGCCGGAACACCGGTTGTACCAGTTCGGATCTGAGCACCATTTTTATATAAAACAACATTACCACCAACATCCATTACTGCAACTAAGTGCATCCAGACACCCGTCTCCAAAATACCATTAGCAGTTACTTTGCCTCCGCTTGTACCACCAACATATACTTCAAATGTTAAGTTATTCGTGGTACCATAATTGGCCAGAAGTATATTGTCATTTGCTTGACCTTCACCAAAATCAAAAATTCGGGACCAGTTATTAAAACTATTATAAAATACCCAGGAAGAAACAGTCATACCCCCAGAGAAATCAGTGTTTACGGTCCCTACATCCAAATAATCATCTGTACCATCAAAACCCAGATTATATCCTGATGTTGTGTCTGTACTTGAATTAAGTAGAACAAATGGATTGCCGGTTACAGTTACCGCTTCAGTGAAGGTCGCTGTAACAGGAATTACATCACCAACCTTATACGTACCATTGCTAGAAGTAGACGTAACTGCGGTAATAGCAGGAAGTATACCTTCAATGACCAACGCTTTATTTTCCCCCAGAGAGCCTAAAGATCCTGGCTCTGGTAGTGCCAGAGCTGCATTATTGGTACCAGAATCGGTAATTGTTCCATCATTTAATGTAAGAGCGCTCGTACTGGCATAGTCAAGATCGGCAGACGAATCGCCGCCAGCCACAATATAAAGGAATGTCAAAACGCTGGCACCACTGCCACTGGAATAATTAGCTGATGCATCTGCTGGGCCGGTTTCCAATGTGAGCTGGGGCGTACCAGTTACCGTCACTGCTTCGCTGTACGTGATAGAAATAGATATGGAATCTCCACTACTGTAGGTGCCATCCACATTAGTGGAAGTGACGTTGGTGACAGTGGGGACATTCCCATCAACCACTAGATCCTTGTTTGCAGATAATGATCCTGTTGATCCAGGTACAGGTAAGGTTAAAATAGCATTATTACCACCATCATCCTTGATTGTACCGCCATTCAACGATAAGGCAGTAGTATCTGTATAATCAAGATCACTACTCCTGTCATCAGTAGAAATAGTGTAATTAAACGTAAGTGTATTGGTGCCACTGCCACTTGCATATAATACAGTATCACTACCCAAAGGACTGGGTTCCCAGGATGCGCCATATACCGCACCATTTATCCCGCTATCGGATTGATCGGTCAAGGCACTGCCTTGGCCTTCATCCATGGTATAGTAGACCAATAAATTAGTTGAAGAAACATAGGCGCCTGAATTCGCAGCTGCCGAAATGGACGCGCCATTATTATATAGTGTTACAATCTCAGAATCGGCCAGCGCCGTATTCCACACAGCCACCTCATCCATAGAGCCGTTAAACCAGTTCCCTGATCCATCAAATACGCCACCACCACCAATCTTAAATAGGTATGAATTACTGCCGTAGTTTGCGGTGTTACTACCTCCTGTCGCTTTCAAGGCACCATCAACATATAATTTGAGATTGGATCCTGAGCCTACGAAAACAACATGATGATATACATTAAAGGGAAACGTTGTACTATTAAAATTCCAATTAACACTACCACCGTTAGCAGTCCAACCCATGAACCTACTGCTATTAGCAAAACCGAATTCAATCCGATTATTTTGACCAAAGAATCCCTTTCTGCTGCCTGCGGATTCTGCCTTTATCCAACCAGCCATGGTAAATTGGCTCAAGTCACTAAGTAAAGATGTTCCCGAGGTTGCATAGTCATTTGAACCATCAAAATTTAAACTGGAACCGCCAGTATTTATTTCCAATACGGGCGTACCAGTTACCGCTACAACTTCATTGAATACAATCTCTATGGGAATGATCTCACTAACAATATAGGTTCCATTCGCGACAGAAGAAGTCACACCAGTTATTACTGGTACACCACCATTTATAATAATATCTTTGTTCGCGCTAAGGGAACCAGCAGCCCCCGGCGTTGGCAGCGTCAACGTGGCGTTGTTTCCCGCAGGATCACTAATCACGCCACTATTCAAATCTAAAGCATTGATACTGTCATAATCCAGGTCACTGCTGTTCTGTCCCATTTCAACAATGTAGCGGAAGGAAAGGTCTGTTGTCCCATCACCGGAAATATAGCTGGCAATGGCATCACTGGTACCTGTTTCCAGGGTTAATTGTGGTGTACCAGATCCCGTTCGTGAAAAAGTATAAACTGGCTCATCTACATCATGGGCAGCGATTATGTCACGGATTTCCCATTCCTGGTAACCATCGGCAATAAGCTTATCCATTTCATATTGCTGATCATAATTCCCAGTTTCTGCATCCGTGGTTACACGACCGCTTACTTCGGCAATATCTACCTGATAATTACCTGTGGCACCGGCATAGCCGTCCACAATAATGTAATATGTGCCAGCCGCTAGTACGCAGCTGGGGAGTGTGGATCGTAGACCACTATAGGTGCAACTGTAATCGTCATTAAAATAAGAAGTAGTTGTCGCTACACATTCACCGGTTGCTGTAAAGATTTCCAGTTTTGTATCATAATCACTATAGGCAGCACAAGTGGTCACACTGATGGTTGCGGCCTGACCAAGATTCAGTGTGTAGGCAATATCCGAGCCATCGCTGCCGCTCACGTCCCAATTATTAGGTTGTCCCGCGTTGGAATATTGAGCAGTGAAAGGAAGACTGCTGATTAAAAAATCACCGCAGCCTAAACTGGCAGTACCTACAGTCATGGTTTCACTGAACTGCACGATAATATCAAGTGTATCACCCACATTATACGTGCTATCAGCCGCATTGGAAGTAACATTGGTAATCGTCGGTACTACACCATCAATGACTAATGCTTTCACCGCGCTTAATGATCCTGAAGCGCCTGGAGTTGGCAAAGTCAGGCTGGCATCATTTCCAGCGGCATCTCGAATGGTACCGCTATTGAATGCAAGCGCGCTGGTACTCTGGTAGGCGAGGTCGCTGCTGGTATTTCCCTCTGCTACTGTATAATTGAATGTCAATACAGTTGTGCCAGAACCACTGGCATAGTCGGCAGCAGCATCGCTAGTTCCTGTTTCCAGTGTTAATTGCGGTGTGCCGGTTACCGTAACTATCTCATCCAAGGTGATAGTAATAGCGATTGTTTCACCGAGACTGTACGATCCGTCGGCTGTCGTAGATGTAACTGCTGTTACCGCAGGAGCAGTGCCGTCAACTATGATGGCTTTTGCCGCCCCCAAAGAACCGGTCGTGCCGGGTAAAGGCAATATTATAACAGCATCATTCCCGCTTGCTTCCTTAATGGTGCCGCCGTTTAAGAATAACGCGTCTGTACGGGTATAATCCAGATCTGAAGTCTGTTGACCATTGGCTACTGTATAATTAAAAATAAGAGCACTGGTACCGCTGCCGCTCGAATAACTCACTGTATCTCCCCGCAATGGACTGGGACCCCAAGTTGCATTATAGATCGTACCATCAATGTTACTGGTGGACCGATCGATAATTGCACTGCCATACCCTTCATCCATGGTATAGTAACGGATTAAATGATCTGCAGATGTATAATCACCAGAATTGGCCGCAGCAGATATGGAAATACCATCATTGTATAATCCGATAATTTCTGAGCTGTCGAGCGTATTATTCCAAATCGAAACTTCATCAACTAAACCATTAAAGTAAGTATTAGAACCAAAGTTTTTGTGAACACCAATTAGGAAATCACCGACTGTGGATTCCACATTTGCACTATTAGTATTTTTTTCAACACCATTGATATACCAGGTTAGGGTATTTCCAGAATTATTATGAACCAATACAACATTGTACCATCTATTTATTTCAGGAACAAAACCAGAATATCTATTTCCACCACCCAGAAAAGTAAAAAATTCGTTATTATCTGAATACTTTATACCAAGAATATGACGGCCGGTCCCACTAACATCCATTTGTTGAAAAATATTTTTATTATAGTTGCTGGCCGCATGTGATTTTACCCAAAGAGATAGAGCAAAGTCGGTAGTAGACGGGTTGAAGCCAGCCATTCGAACATAATCACTATTGCCATCAAAACTGAGACTTGTACCGCCAGTATTTATTTCTAAATGAGGTACCCCTGTTACGGTTATTGCATCGCTAAACGTAATTGTTATAGGTATAATATCACCAAGATTATATGTACCATCTGCCGCTGTAGATGTAATAGTATATACGATTGGTGCCCCGCCATCAATAATAATCGCTTTGTTGGCCCCCAATGATCCCGCCGTGCCGGGTACAGGCAGTATCAAATTCGCAACATTACCAGACACATCTGTGATAGTGCCGCCATTTAAGACCAGTGCGGTCGTATCTTGATAATCCAGGTCAATGCTGTTCTGACCAGCAGCGCTGGTATAATTGAAGGTCAGTGTGGTCGTGCCTGACCCAGAGACATAATCCACCACAGCATCTGACGCTCCCGTTTCTAGTGTGAGCTGGGGCGTACCGGTAACTACTACAATTTCGTTAAAGGTTATTGTAATAGGTAACATACTTCCTACATTGTAGGTACTGTCTGGGGCAATTGATGAAACGGAAGACACCAGCGGTCCAATTCCATCAATAACCAGTGCCTTATTGGCAGCCAGTGAACCGGTGGATCCGGGCGTGGGTAGGGTGAGTGTTGCGTCATTGCCGGCAGCATCCCTGATGGTACCACTATTTGCTTCCAGTGCAGTAGTACTAACATAATCCAGATCACTAGTGGAATCACCACTCAGAATAACATACTGAAATGATATGGTAGCTGTACCGTTACCGCTTACATAGTAAGCTGCGCTATCAGCAGCGCCTGTTTCCATTGTGATCTTTGGCGTGCCTGTGCCGCCAGTCCGTGAAGCACTACTAGGGTCATCTGCAGTTTCGTTAAGCAGCTGCTGAATTTCCAAAGGTGTAAACCCGTCGGCTCTAAGCTTATTGATTTCATAATCATCATCATAGCCCGCCGTACTGGTAAAATTTGGGCGATCAAAAATGCCTGGCAAATCACCATCAGCGTTATCATTACCATTTTCATTACGACCACTTACTTCGGCAATATCTACCTGATAATTACCTGTGGCACCGGCATAGCCGTCCACAATAATGTAATATGTGCCAGCCGCTAGTACGCAGCTGGGGAGTGTGGATCGTAGACCACTATAGGTGCAACTGTAATCGTCATTAAAATAAGAAGTAGTTGTCGCTACACATTCACCGGTTGCTGTAAAGATTTCCAGTTTTGTATCATAATCACTATAGGCAGCACAAGTGGTCACACTGATGGTTGCGGCCTGACCAAGATTCAGTGTGTAGGCAATATCCGAGCCATCGCTGCCGCTCACGTCCCAATTATTGGATTGTCCCGCGTTGGAATATTGAGCAGTGAATGGAAGACTGCTGATCAGAAAATCACCGCAGCCGATCGTACCGGTAGTCACATTGACAATTTCACTGAAAGTAATAGTCACATCTAGTGTATCACCCGTACCATAAGTACCATCAGCTGTTGTGGAACTGACATTGGTTACAGTTGGAGCAATTGTTTCTATCACCAGGTCTTTATTCGCTGATAATGAATTGGTGGTCCCGGGGACAGGCAAGGATAGAGAGGCGTCATTATTATTGCCCCTGGCATCTTTAATGGTCCCGCCATTTAAGGTTAATGCGCTGGCGCTCTGGTAATCTAGATCACCGCTACTTTCTCCAGCAGCTACTGTGTAATCAAAGACCAACTGACCAGTACCAGATCCACTGCTATAATTTATTACCGCATCCGTAGTACCAGTTTCCAAGGTTAATTGTGGTGTTCCCGTTACTAAAACTTGATCGCTAAAATTGACAATAATGGAAATATTAGTACCGATACCATAAGATCCATTTCCTTTTGTAGATGTAACTGATGTTACTAATGGCGCATTGCGACCAGCACTATTCTGGTACCAGACGATTTTATCTCCATGATAATAAGCCCCCAGCACATCCACATCCCCATCACCATCCACATCCACCGCATAGACAGAGACAGCACGATTATCACCGGGGGTGTTGATTGTAGTGGCATTCCAGCTGTTTCCGTTTTCATACCAAGCGATTTTATCATCATTGTTTGAGGCAGACAGCACATCCATATCGCCGTCGCCATCCATATCCGCTGCATAGACAGACGCCGCCCCATCAGCACTGGAGGTGATCGTAGTGGCATTCCAGCTGTTTCCGTTTTCATACCAGGCGATTTTATCATCCCACGTTGATGCTGAAAGCACATCCACATCTCCATCGCCATCCATATCCGCTGCATAGACAGACCTTGGAAACTGACCGAATCCATCCTCACCGGAAGCAATTGTTGTGGCATTCCAGCTGTTTCCGTTTTCATACCAGTTGATCTTGTCATCTCCCGTTGACGCTGAAAGCACATCCATATCTCCGTCCCCATCCAGATCCGCCACATAGACAGATCTAGCCCCATCAGCACTGGAAGTGATCGTGGTGGCATTCCAGCTGTTTCCGTTCTCATACCAAGCGATTTTATCATCATTGTTTGAGGCAGACAACACATCCATATCGCCGTCGCCATCCATATCCGCTGCATAGACATCATAAGCTCTATCAGCACTGGATGTGATCGTGGTGGCATTCCAGCTGTTTCCGTTCTCATACCAGTTGATCTTGTCATCGCCCGCTGATGACGAAAGAACATCAATATCTCCGTCCCCATCCACATCTACCGCATAGATAGAATACGGAGTCTCGATATTGGTGGTGATTGTATGGGCAGTGAAACTCTCTGAACCGTTATTTTCATACCAGACAATCTTATCATTACTTCCTGTTCCTGAAGCAGACAGCACATCAATATCTCCGTCCCCATCCACATCTACCGCATAGACAGAATGAGCATCACCAACACTGGTGGAAATGGTATTAGCCGCAAAGGAAGGGGTAGATAACCCGGAAGATTCATTTATATAAACTGCTACTTTATCATCGTTCAATGCGGTAGCTATAATATCGTTGTCGCCATCACCATCCATATCACCCGCAGATAAGGAACGTGTACCTGAAACATTTGAAGTGATCACATAAGCGGTAAAACTTTGGCTGCCATTATTCTCATAAAATGTGATCTTGTTATCATATTGAGAAGCAGATAGGACATCCACATCGCCATCTTGATCAAAATCCAGGGCATATAAATCAAAAGCACCATCCGCGGTGGTAGAGATTGTCCGAGAAGTAAAACTCTGGCTGCCATTATTCTCGTACCAGGCGATCTTGTCATCAACCTGTGATGCAGATAGCACATCTATATCACCATCATTATCAATATCAATAGCGTAAACTGTGTTGGCGCCGTTAGCCGCGGTGGAAATCGTGTGGGCTGTAAAACTCTGGCTGCCATTATTCTCGTACCAGGCGATTTCATCATCATTTATTGAAGCTGACAGAATATCCAGGTCACCGTCATTGTCCACGTCTTCCGCGTATACAGAAGCTGCACCATCTGCAACAGTAGTTACGGTATGACTCGTGAAGCCCTGATTGCCATCATTCTCAAACCAGGCAATCTGATCACTGTCATAGGCTGCTCCCAGAACATCTATATCACCATCACTATCTACATCAGCAGCATATACATCAAAGGCACCTGGCATTGATGTAGAAATTGTATGCGCTGTAAAACTCTGGGATCCATTGTTCTCGTACCAGGCGATTTTCGCCTCATAGTAATTGGCGCTCAGCACATCCATATCCCCATCGCTATCAATATCAGCAGCGTAGACTTCTATAGCGCCATTCGCCGCTGTTGTAATTACATGGCCAGTATAACCAGTGCCGGTATTTTCATACCACGCAACCGTATTATCATAGAGTGATGCCCTGATTATATCCAGGTCGCCATCACCGTCTACATCTGCAACGTACACGCCCCAGACACCATCAGCTGCTGTAGACACTACATTTTCAGTGAAACTCGGAATTGCATAAAGATTTGCTGTTATTAGGCACAAAAGTAAAAACCAACTAAGGCTGGTTTTGATTCGATGTATTGTAGTTAGAAACTGCGGGATTACCAAACGGACACCACTCCCGAAAAGATGTGTTCAATTACCGAATTGTTATAAACATCTCGGACCATGCTCTCTGAGGAAATAGAAATAACACTCTGGCCTCTGGAACCCGTATGTTCAAAAATCAGCCGAACAATATTACCCGTGCCGGATACACCAGTCACCGCCCCACCGGCAACACCAAGGTCCAACTGGAAACGGCCATTCTCGGTATCGTTATCTATGAAATTTATCAGGTGCCCGGCGCTCTGCAGGAGAAAATCCGTAGAATCGCTTTCGAGGGCATAATTCTGAAGCTGCATGAAACTGTTGTCATAGGATACGTCCAGGTGGATACCCATAAAGTCAGTAACATCGATCAATTTTGCGTTAACATAAAAAACAGTACCGGAATCAGCAAATACCTGGCCTGGAGAAATCAAGAGTTCTACACCCTCAAAAGCATCCACCATAAACGAAATATTTGGCCATTCATCTTCCCGGATATTGGTAGGGTACTTAGACATCACTTCAAAGTTATAATCTATATCCTCCAGGTAGTCCAGCTGGAGCACATGTAAACCAGTTAATGTGTCAAAAGTCCAGAAACCGAGGTCCTGCTGGAGCAGCTCTTCACCACTATACCAGGGCGACCAGATACTGGTGTTCAGACGATAGCGGTAAAATATTCTCTCGGCATAGTCCACCTCATGGGTAGGGTCATAATGGTAATTTGGATCGCTGTGCCGCCAGGTGAATACGGCGCTAGTAGAATCTATGGTAAGCCCTGCCGCAGGCCAATCGAGCACCTCTGTTTCAGGATTGGAATAGTCTGCATCAGCCGGGTCAAAGAGATTAACAACTTCAATATCCACTTCCAATTGGCCACACGAATAGACCACCAGGAGAAACCCTGATAAAATAATAATTTTTATTATATCGCCTGCTCTATTGCGCATATTCAATCCAATTTTAGCATCACAATCTATCGTCGACAAAACTTTATCGTTGTGATGACTATCACAGAATCAATATCAAATAAATTACAGCACTTTAAGGCATTAATTACTTTTTTGTTAACACCCAGACCCCATCCCAGTCTTTTCCGGGCGGATCTTCCTTTAATTCGTAACAACGTTTAAGGTAAACATTGGAAGGGTTCTCAGACCGTCCCGGAAACATTTCTTCCAATTCTTTGCCTTCTTTAAACCTATTGATAGCTTTATCCCAATCTTGTTTATAGTATAGTTCATGCGCTTGGCTAAATGCTTCTATAACCGCTTTATCTGTATCGTTCATCTTCCCTTTTTCAGCAATTAATTCATAAACCTTTACAGGTAATTGCTTTCCTTTTACGCGGACATAATCAAGAAAGCGCCAATCGAATTTATCTTTTACCACTTCATAGGTACTCTCATTAACCTGAATATAAATGCCGTATTGTTTAGCAGATGCTTCCAGTCGCGCGGCCAGGTTCACCGTGTCACCCATCATGGTATAATTCATACGCATAGTAGAGCCCATATTCCCAGTTACCATTGGTCCTGAACTGAGTCCGATACGGTGCTGCATATTATATACAATTTCCGGCCAGTCCCCTTCAGAACGCCATTTTTCCCGTAGAATTTCTAGCTGGTCTTTCATTTCCAGAGCCGTCATACAAGCCTGATATTCATGATCTTCTACAGGTACAGGTGCACCATAAAAGGCCACAATGGCATCGCCAATGTATTTATCCAGGGTGCCGTTCCGGGATAACAAAACATTGGTCATTTCGGTGAGATACTCATTCATTAGGTTTACCATCTTCTCTGGTTCTAATACTTCAGTAAATGATGAGAAACTCTGGATATCAGAGAAAAATGCGGTATGCACTCCTGTTTCTCCACCTAGTTTCGGTTCCTGTTTATTTTCAAACATTTTATCGATCAAGTCGGGGGATATATATTGACCAAATGTACTTTTTAAAAATTTCTTATCTTTCTGTTCAATGAGAAATCGGTACAACACATTGGCCAAATATGTGACCAATATGCTAGCAATTGGCGCAATCATTGGGACCACAAGACTGGATTGTATAGTTGGCAAAGCTGTACTAAAAAACGAATAGTTGTTTTTTACAAATGTATCCGGTAAGACAGCTGCCATTGTGGATTTAATAAACCAGGTCAGATCATCAACAAATACTCCGCAAACCACAGCATAATAAAACAAAATTTCAATGATAACCAAAACACCAGCTGTGATAGGATTGACCATATCCAAAAGAAAAAATGCAATCAAGGCCAGTATTAATATGATCAACACATGGGACCATTGAAAATCGAATAGAAGGTTGGTGAGACGACTGCCAACCACGTTTAAATAGTTATCATGAATCATGGTTTGGATGGCATTGGCATGGGTTTCCATTCCTGGCGTGAGCTGTTGGACGCCGAGGTAATTATAAAAAGGGGTTGATTTCACATCATGAAGCACCTCTACAGCGACACCAATAACTACAATCTTATTGTAAAATGGTGTTTTGGTAACATCAAACTCACCACTTATACCCATTATTTCCATCATATCTTGTCGTTCGCCCGGATCCTCAATTGCTTGTATCCATTTGGGTATTTGCCCTGGAAGAAACTGACTCATCCAGTCGATATCTTCCATGGGGTCCCTGAGATCAATATCTTCAGTATCAATTACGTAGGCCAATGAATAACGCGGAAATGTGCCCCAGGCAGGATAGTCTTCTTCAGTTTGTAACTTATAACCCGAAGCAGGGCCGTAATAATTGACCATGAATGTATTACTATTGCCATAGGCTTTGATCCTTAGATCTCCGTAATTCCAAATATGATTGGCAGGGTCAAACCGCGGTACTGTTGTATCTGGGATATCGAGAAACGATTTTACAGCCTTCACGCCCAATGTAAGATAGGCACGGCCTGGCTGATGGGACATTTCACTAAAAATTGCATACCTTCTGGAAAAACCATCATCATCCATTTGGTCGTTGATCAATCCTGTCTCTGGTTCTGCCTTCATGATTTCTTCATGAGGTTCAGCGATATATTGCGGAGGCTGGCGGTTAGGTTCAGTAGCCACCTTTGCGGCAAGGACAACTTCGGTATTGTACGACTTTGCTTCCCGTATAGCTTCTGCGAGCATTTTATCACCGTGGCGTGGTATAAGTTGTCTTAGGTCATCTGACTTGATTTTTTCGGCAAATTCATGCAAGTATTCAGACTTGGTTTCTGGCGCATCAAACTGAATATCAATGGCAATTACTTTTGCACCCGCCTGAGCCAGATTACG
>ENA-ORDI01000297-ORDI01000297.1-marine-metagenome-genome-assembly--contig:-NODE-297-length-36029-cov-5.046646_pt1 | contig 36029 bp, 34 predicted proteins | sample MGYA00248628_ERZ508525 | MGnify/ENA primary metagenome ERZ508525 (study PRJEB26195, sample SAMN05422138) | marine metagenome | isolation source: East of Porto Seguro, South Atlantic Ocean | place... | reverse complement strand
AAACTACAATACGGCTCAGAATTGATGAATATCACCTTTGATCCAACATTATCATCTGAGTTTGCTTCCTACGGCTATGATGATGGTGGCTTGGAAGCAACACGCGAATATATCATTAAGGATGGTGTCCTGTTGCGCGGATTGGGTGGCATGGAAAGTCAGATTCGGTCCGGTGTACCCGGTGTGGCAAATTTCAGGGCCAGTTCCTGGAACAGGGCGCCTATTGACCGCATGGCCAATATCAATTTGGAACCAGGAAACTCAAGCTTCGATGAGATCATTGGTGCTTTAGAAAATGGTGTATATATGGAAAGTAACCGATCGTGGTCCATAGATGATTATCGCAATAAGTTTCAGTTTGGCTGTGAATATGCAAAATTAATCGAGAACGGAAAAATGACAAAAACGTTGCGGAATCCCAATTACAGGGGTATCAGTAATCCCTTCTGGAACAACCTGAAGATGGTTGGTAATAATGATACCTTTGGTATTTATGGGACACCGAACTGCGGAAAAGGTGAGCCAAACCAGGTAATCCGCGTTGGCCATGCTTCTCCGGTTTGTATGTTTAAAAACGTTCAAGTATTTGGAGGTACCTAATTATGGAAAATATCTTTAAGGAACTGTGCACAGGATTATTCGCAGAATTAAAAAATGATGAATTATTAACACTTTCCTTTTGTGGAGAGAACAGCCAGTTCATCCGTCTTAATAACGCTAGCATCAGGCAAACAGGATTGGTGGATGATGCAACGTTAGGTTTGAAGTTCATTGCCAATAAACGAACCTGTGAGGGCAGTATTACTGTTTCCGGTAACTATGATGTAGACATGGCTCGCGGCGCAGCGGAAATCCATCGTATGCGTTCCGAAGCGCAAGAGATACTTGAGGATCCCTTTCTGGTATTGCCAACAAACACCGGTTCCAGCCGTGAAGTGAAAACAGCTGCAGGTTTGGGATTTGACGATGCTGTTGATGCGTTGTTGCCAGCAATGCAAGGGATCGACTTGGTCGGTATTTTTGCCAATGGCAGGATGTATCGTGGTAATGCTAATTCCCTGGGGCAGGAACATTGGTTTGAAACAGAATCACACTGTTTGGATTATTCTCTTGTTACACCAGAACATCAAATGGTAAAGGGGACCTATGTGGGCACAGACTGGGATCAGGACGCCTACGAAAACTACGTGGCCCGTTCGATAAAGAAATTAGCATTAATGGATCGAAAGCCTGTACGGGTCGATCCTGGTATTTACCGTACCTGGTTTGACGCAGCAGCGGTAGCAGATTTCCTCAATATGTTTTCATGGAATGGGATCAGCGAAGCGAGTTTACAGCAAGGCTGCAGCGGTTTTGGAAAAATGCGGCACAATGATCAAAGGTTGTCACCGAAATTTACTATTAGTGAGGATTTCTCCTCAGGATTGGTACCCAAGTTCAATTCTAACGGAGAAATAGCCCCAGAATCATTGCCCATAATTTCCAACGGTGAGCTGACGAACACATTGGTGAGTTCACGAACAGCAGCCGAGTATGACGCGTCCACGAATTATGCTGAAGATGGTGAAGAGATGCGGTCGCCAACTATGAATCCAGGAGATCTAGCGGATGATGATGTTCTAAAAGAACTGGAAGAGGGTCTGTACTTATCCAATATTCACTATTTAAACTGGAGCGATAATCCGGGTGGACGAATAACCGGTTTAACCCGTTATGCCTGTTTCTGGGTTGAGCAAGGCGAGATTGTAGCACCGATTGAGACCATGCGTTTTGATGATACATTCTATCGATTTTTTGGATCAGAATTGGAATCAGTAGGATCCACAGCAGAAGTCATACCAGTAGTAATGACATATGAACAACGAAACTTAGGAGCCGTTACCTGCCCTGGTATTCTTGCAAATGAGTTTCAATTAACACTTTAATTAAACCAATCTATATAACATGATAAATAGAGATCTTAATCAATATTCAGGTCATTTTTCTGAGTATACCGAATTGCGGTTACAGGAAAACAGGAATAATCACATATCCTTGGTTAATGGAGATGTCATGGGCAATTCAGTATCATCGTCAAGTGGAGTGTCATCGCGGGTCTATAAGGAAGGAAACTGGGGCTTTGCCTCCAGCCCTGATCTATCTGATTCTGCCGTAGAATACGTAGTACAGAGTGCCAGCGATAATGTGCGCTTTATGAATGACCGTAATAAAATGCAATGCGGGTTTATCCTACCCGATACGTGCGGACATTATGAAATGGATTTAACTACTCAAATTTCGCGGAACAGTCAAAAACAGTGGATCGACTTCCTCAAAGATATTGACGATTACATTCAGAAGAAATATCCAAATCTCACATCCCGCACTATCGTATTGGCAGGTTTGGACATGGAAAAGTCATTATTAACATCTGCTGGATCCACTTCCTATTCGATGACGCCCCGTGGTATCATGTATATTTCCCTCAATATAGAAAAAAATGGTGAACCGGTTGAGTTGATGGATGTATTTGGTGGATTGGGGCAGCTTGAAGATCATTTTCTTGATCCAGCCCATTTCTATAGAAATATAGATAGTTTGGTTGATCATTTATCTAAAAAGGCAGACGGTGTTTACGCTGATGCTGGAACGAAGGATGTAATACTGGATGCAGATTTGGCAGGAATATTGGCGCATGAAGCCATCGGTCATACTACGGAGGCTGACCTTGTGTTGGGTGGCTCCGTTGCCAGAGAGTACATGGGCCGGCAGGTGGCCAGTGAATTGGTTACATTAATAGATTATGCTAATTCTGTGGAAGGCAAGACTTGTCCTGTCCCGGTTTATATTGATGATGAAGGTACACCCTCAGAGGACACAGTGATTATCAAAGATGGTGAACTAAAGAGCTTTATGCACAATAAAGACAGTGCCCGCCATTTTGAAACAACCCCTACCGGCAATGCCCGTGCCTATGCATTTTCTGACGAACCGCTGATCCGGATGCGCAACACAGCAATTGAACCGGGCACTAATACGCTGGAAGAAATGATTGCCGCAATAGATGATGGTTATTACTTAATGAAATCCAGTAATGGTCAAGCAGACTCGACCAGTGAGTTTATGTTTGGTGTGCCGCTGGGCTATGAAATAAAGGGGGGGAAACTGGGCAACGCTATCAAGGATACAACTATTTCAGGTGTAGCATTTGACGTGTTAAAAACAATTGATATGATCTCTTCCGATATGACTTGGAGCGCTGGAGGAATGTGCGGGAAAAAACAATGGATTCCAGTGGGAATGGGCGGTCCCGCCATTAAATGCCAAGTCAATATTGGGGGTCGCTAGCACATTTGCGCGACGCCGAAATTCCAGATTATTGTATTGAACAGCTGATAAAAGCTGGTGCCGATAAGGTACAGTGCGTCTATTCCCAAGGAGAAAAAAGAGAGTTGAATGTGGATGCGGGGGAATTTTCTCTTTTCCGCACCACAGCAAATCACGGTATATCTCTAGCGGTGATCAAGGATCAGAAAAAGGGATCCTTGAGTATCAACAAGATCAATCAGGATGATATCGACGAAGCGGTTGTCACCGTACTGACAATGGCTACATCATCTATGCCAGATGAGGCATATGACATATCAGAAAATCAGCCAGCCAAATCATTTTTGAAAGGACCGAACGAACCTGAGTTGGAGAAAATGTATAACCGTATGGAAGAATTTATGGATTTTTCCGGTTCTACTTTCCCTACGACAATCATCGAGCAGGCAATTATGGATTTTAGCGCAGGAACCAGCTATTACCGCAACTCAAATGGCGTGGCCTTTGATGAGACCGGGGGATCGTATAGTTTTTCAGCCATGTTTACATCTAAAGAAGGAGAGGATACATCGTCTTTTAATTCAGCCGGGTTTTCATCACTGGACATGGATAATCCACTGCATGAAGGCGGGTCTATAAAGCGACTATTGAAAGAATCTGCAGAACATGTCAGGACAAAACCAGTGCCGGAAAAATTCACGGGCGATATCATCGTTACACCTGATTGTATCATGAATTTTATTGGTTTTTTTCTTGGTAATATATCCGATTACAGGCTTATCGCCGGTACATCACTATTCAGGGAAAGTATTGGCAAAGCAATTACTAACGGGCTTCTGACCCTGCATTCAACGCCCCTGTCGGATGACCTCTCTGGTGGATATTTTGTAACGGGCGATGGTTATGAGGCAGCAAATGCCACCATTATCGAACAAGGTATTTTAAAGACATTTCTACTTAGCCTGTATGGATCCAATAAAACCGGCCTTAAGCGGGGACCAAATTCAGGAGGATCACTGATAATAGACTCGGGAAAAACAGCACTGAATGACATTGTAAAATCTGTGAAACAAGGTGTATTGTTATCCCGATTTTCTGGAGGCAGCCCCAGCGATAATGGCGACTTTTCCGGTGTGGCTAAGAATAGTTTTTATATAGAGGATGGAGAAATCCAATATCCAATAAGTGAAACAATGGTTTCTGGAAATATTGTGGATATGTTCCACAATATTAAAGATATATCTGAAGATAATGTGAATTTTGGTGATGAAATTTTTCCCTGGGTACATTTTGGCGGTATTATTGTATCCTGAATCAAACGGGAAGGTATTTAGGGACTTTTAGATCTGATCAGATAAATTCCCGCTTCTTCATTATTATATTTTTCCAATGATATATCAATAAACTCGGCCTGTTCAAGAGTCGATATAATGTGTTCGGGTTTTTCTAATGGCCCATCTCCATGACCGCAGTTATCACCATCAACAATATCATTTGCGATGATGAACGAACCATCCGGACGCAAGACCCGAACGACTTCAACCAATCCTTTTTTGTAATCTTCCCAGTGATGTAAGGAATTGATGGTTATCGCTATGGTAACGGATTGCTCAGCGAGCGGTATTTTTTCCGCACAACCTGCCCTGAACTCTAAATTCGTATAGTTTTCATCTGTTCCTTCCCGGGCGATGCGGATCATGGAGGCTGTAGGATCGATGCCAATAACTTTACCGGCAGTGCATATTTCAGCAGCTAATCTGGCTGCAGTACCGGTGCCGCAGCCAATATCCAATAGTATATCGTTCGCCTCTAACCCAATATTTACAATGGTTAGATCGTTGGAAATATGATCACCATATTCCGCCGCATACCATTCGGCTGTCTTATCATCCCAGGTAAATTGTCCTGCGCCATGATCATCATGACCTTGGGTTGGCTTTACAAACATCGAATTAAATAAAAATTTACCGTGTGCATATTATGTATAAACAAGAATACGATAAGATTATTGTGTGCCCGGGACTGGAGTCGAACCAGCACATCCTAAAGGACACTAGACCCTGAACCTAGCGCGTCTACCAATTCCGCCACCCGGGCGACTAAATTGGTATGGGATTTTAGCGGGTTCTACAGGATTCTTGCAAGGATTAAACTTGTGTTAGCTGAGGGAAAACTCGTATCTTGATATTTAAATTATTACCATGGATAGAACACTTGTTGCCAAAAATAAAAAAGCGTTTCACAACTTCCATATTATTGACCGCTATGAAGCGGGGCTGGTGCTAACTGGCAGTGAAGTTAAGAGTCTCCGGGAAGGAAAGATGAGTTTACGGGAAGCCTATGTATTGGTCCGCGACAGCGAAGCGGTGTTAATCGGCGCCCATATTAGTTCCTATTCTAGTACAGGTTACAAAGGCCATGACCCAAAGGCCAATCGTAAATTACTGCTCAAAAAACGGGAAATTCTTAAACTGAAACAGAGCATTGCCCAAAAAGGACTTACTGCCGTACCATTGGAAGTGTATTTTAATGAAAAAGGCTGGGCCAAGATAGTTATCGCCACGGCCAAGGGGAAGCGCCAGTATGATAAAAAAGATGCGCTCAAAGAACGGGATATTCGGCGTGATATGGATCGCGAACTGGCAAAACATAAATGAGTTTTCCCAGTATAGATAAACAACTGGCACTTATTCAGCAAGGCGCTGAAGAGATAATTCCAGAAGATGAGCTACGGGATAAACTAGTACGATCTCGCAAAAATGGCCAGCCGCTGGTAGTGAAATTGGGGTGTGACCCCAGCCACCCTGACCTGCATATTGGTCACGCTGTGGTCTTAAGGAAGTTGCGGCACTTTCAGGATCTCGGCCACCAGGCCGTGCTGGTTATCGGTGATTTTACAGCTATGATCGGTGATCCATCAGGTAGAAATAAGACTCGACCGCAACTTACACTGGAAGAAACAAAGGTCAATGCTGAGTCCTATATCGATCAGGCCAAGATTATTCTCGATGTTGATTCTTTGCAGATCCTCTATAATTCGGATTGGTTGAATGCAATGGACTTCAGCGATGTAGTAAATTTGGCCAGCAAATATACCGTAGCAAGAATGATGGAACGGGATGATTTTGAGAAACGATTCAAGGCTGAGACACCAATAACTATTCATGAGTTTCTCTATCCGTTGGCACAGGCAATGGATTCTGTTCATCTTGATGCAGATGTAGAACTGGGCGGCACGGATCAAAAATTCAATTTACTTGTTGGTCGTGATCTACAGCGGGAACATGGTAAGGAAGAACAGGTAATATTGACGGTCCCGTTAATCGAAGGTACTGATGGCATTGACAAAATGTCCAAATCCTATGATAATCATATAGGCCTGACCGATACGCCGGAAGATATGTATGGCAAAACAATGTCCATCCCGGATGCAATGATCGAAAAGTATTTCCTACTGGCCGCTAATGCGGATGAGGCAGAAATGAAGCGCGTACATTCACAACTCGCTGATAACAGTGTTAATCCTCGTGATTTGAAGCGGGAATTGGCCCTGGGACTCGTTACAATGTATCATTCCGCAGAAACAGCCACGGCCGCAGAACAGCATTTTGATCAGATTTTCATTCACAAGGATACTCCTGAGGATATACCTGAAATTAAACTGGATGATGATATTGCCCTTGTTGATCTCATTTTTACTCATAATCTTGTAGCCAGTAAATCAGAGGGACGGCGTTTAATTGAGCAGGGAGCGGTGAAGCTGAATGCTCTGAAGTGCAGTGATAGAGATCAGGTGCTTAAAAAAGGCGAAGAAATAGTAATAAAAGTGGGTAAGCGACGGTTTCTGAAAGTCACATAAATTGACCCAATACAAATTAATGCTAAATTGTTAAGGGATGGTGTTGATTCCTATTTCCAAGGAAACTGAAAGCAGGTAAATTGACACCCCATTATTTATCATAATCAAATATTTTAGGAGTAAAAATGGCAGGAAATCTAATCGAATTCACGGATGATAATTTTGATACGGAAGTTCTGAAATCACATCTACCAGTTTTGGTTGATTTTTGGGCAGAATGGTGCGGGCCATGCAAAATGATCACTCCAATCGTTGAAGAAATCGCCGGCGATTACGCTGGAAAAGTAAAGGTCGGCAAGGTAAACGTCGACTTCAACAACCAAGTGGCAATGCAATATGGAATACGAAGTATTCCCTCATTGCTGGTTTTTAAAGGTGGGGCAGTGGCTAACCAGATTGTTGGTGCTGTTCCAAAAAACGACATAACTCAAATTCTAGATGAGGTTATTTAAACATTAATCAATATGAACTGGAAAGTCATAATTATTGGATCCGGACCGGCAGGACTCACTGCCGCGACGTATGCTGCCCGAGCCAACCTGGAACCGTTGGTTTTTGAGGGCAGTCAACCTGGTGGTCAATTAACCATTACCACTGATGTTGAAAATTATCCCGGATTCCCTGATGGTATACTTGGACCGGACCTGATGGATAAATTTCGTGATCAGGCCAAACGTTTTGGCGCAGAATGTCATTTCAAACATGTAAACAAGGTTGATCTGAGTGATCGTCCGTTTAAGGTATGGGTTGCAGATGAGACCTATACCAGTGATACCATCATTATTGCAACTGGAGCAACGGCACGTTTATTGGGCCTGGAATCTGAAACAAAATTGATGGGTCATGGCGTCTCAGCTTGCGCAACGTGCGATGGATTCTTTTTTAAAGATAAAAAGGTCCTTGTTATCGGTGGTGGAGATGCTGCCATGGAAGAAGCGAACTTTCTTACAAAGTTTGCAGCGGAAGTGCAGATTGTGCATCGTCGTGATGCCTTAAGAGCATCAAAAATCATGCAGGACCGGGTAATGAATAATCCTAAGATCACTATACAATGGAATACAGTACTCGAGGAAATAGAGGGAACTGCAGAGGACGGTGTAAGCGGTGTGATCCTGCGGGATACGCGCACAGATGAGGTTAGACAGGAGCCGTGTGATGGTGTATTTCTCGCTATTGGACACGTACCAAATACGGAGTTGTTCGATGCAGCGCTGGATAAGGATGAACAAAAATATATCCGTACCATTGATGCCAGTACCAGGACTTCCATTGCTGGGGTATTTGCTTGTGGCGATGTCCAGGACCATGTCTATCGACAAGCAGTTACTGCTGCGGGCACAGGTTGTATGGCTGCCATGGATGTAGAAAAATATCTGGAGTCCTTAGCGGCTTAGTTTTCAGCACAGACTTTCCTGTTCATAACTCACAATATGGAGGTATGAACAATGAATCAAAGAGCCACACTGATCTACGAACTGAAGAACCTTAAAAAGGTTTATCAGCAACAACCTGTTATCAGTATTGGTCGATTACAAATCCATCGGGGCACTATCTATGGTATTTTAGGACCGGTTGGATCGGGAAAGACCACACTGTTACGGCATCTCGCCGGGCTTGAGGCACAGACAGAGGGTATCCTGAAATATGATAACAATGAATTCGAGCGTACCTGGCTGGGTAAAATTAAAATACCGCAAGAAATATATTATGTTGGTGAACATCCAGTCAGCACGAAACAAACCGTAGAACAACTTATCAAATCAGTTTATTCAGATAAATCAAATAGAATAGTAAAGAAGTATTTTAGAGGCAGTGTCAGCAATCAGATCCTGCCCTTGGTCCTAGATTCCTTATCGCCCGGACAAAGAGCCTGGTTTGATTTGGTACTTGCCCTAGAGAGTGATCCCAGAGTATTGATTCAAGATAATTTTGCCACCTTGTTCGATAATGAAATGGAATCCATCGCCCGCAAGGAATTGAAAAGGATGAATAAGAACCTGGGAACCACCGTTATATTATCATCCATCAATGATCATGCGTTGAAAAAGTTTTGCTCTGTACTGATCTATCTTGAGAATGGACATATTACAAAGGTACGATCCGGAAAAACGAAACAACAGCGTGGTGATTATTCAAAAAAGTAAAATATTCTACCGTGAACAACCATTAAAGACGGTTCGCGTTGGAATTAATTTCTTTACATATTTGTACAGCTAACCTTACTTTAAAGAGATAAGCAGTGATATAAACAGCTTTGAAGCGTTTAGTAAGAACCAGAGATGACAGTGTTTTGGCCGGTGTTTGCGGCGGAATTGCAAAATCAATCGGTATGGATTCTACAATCATACGCTTTTTTTAGGTGTAGGGAACAATCATGAGTGTGGGGATCGGACTAATATTATATTTTGTATTGGCCCTTGTCTTACCTAACAAACCTGCAGAAGTTGGTCAAAATGGATAGAAAAAGGTTTCAGAATATCAGCTCTACGTTTGCCAATAAATCTATTTTGGTCGTGGGCGATATTATGCTGGACTCATTCATGTGGGGGGTAGCTGACCGGATATCACCAGAAGCCCCCGTTCCTATTGTTGCTGTAGATACAGTGACCCATTCTCCGGGAGGCGCTGGGAATGTTGCCCTCAATTTATCCAAATTATCTGCAAAAATTCGGGTTATTGGCCTGGTTGGTAATGACGCTGAAAGTGAAATCCTAACCAATTCGCTGCAAGACGCAGGTGTGGATACTAATTCCATAATCAAAGATGCCACTAGACCGACAACGGTGAAGATCCGGGTCATAGCACATAATCAGCAGGTTATTCGCACCGACCATGAGGAAACCGGCAATATTCATAAGGACAAGCTGGAAGAAATCGGGAGTATCCTGGATAATGTTTTAGCCAAAACCGACGGGATAATCATTGAGGACTATAATAAAGGTCTTTTAACACCGGACTCCATAGCGCTAATACTAGCCAAGGCAACTGCCCACGGTGTACCAGTATATGTTGATCCAAAAAAGGAAAATTTCTTTGCTTATCAAGGTGTGCGCCTGTTTAAACCAAATATGGCGGAATTTGAGTCAGCGCTCGGCGGAGATGATGACCACAAAGATTTCGAAGATTCAGGAAAAGAATTACGAAAGAAACTAGGCACCGAAATACTTATGGTAACTCGTGGAGAGCGGGGGATCAGTCTCTTTTCCTATCAAGGAATGCACACTATTGTAACTAAGGCTCGTAAAGTTCATGACGTTTCTGGCGCAGGTGACACAGCCATCAGCGCTTTTGTTCTTGCGGATCTAGCAGGCGCAACCATTGAAGAAGCTGGTCAGATATCCAATTATGCGGCCGGTCGTGTTTGCGAAGAAGTAGGTGTAGTACCAATTACACTGGAAATGCTCCATGAAATCGTCGAGCATTACAATGATCATTAGTTTATTGCAGATACAGTAAATGGCCACTATTAATTCCAAAACTAATTTCGGCCGTCACAATTCAATATATTATCATTATTGCAAGTGGGTATTTACCTTTGTCAGTATACATTATTTTGTTATTTGTCAGCCAAGTTCCCTGCATGATCCATTTGACTGGGTCATATTTAGGAAACCTGGTGCGATCAAATCATTTGCAGAAGGGTTCTCTTACGTCTACATCGGTACTGAAACTGCTGGTATCTACCGCTATTCCATTTATGGTCACCGTTTTGAAGTACCAATTACCCGAGCTCAAGGACTATCAAGTAATGAGATTACCGCTATCCACTTTGATAAAAGAACAGGGACCTTATGGGCGGCAACGGATGAATCCCTGGATTACACCTACACCAGGGAAGGTAACTGGTCAAGTAAAAGGTTGGATAATTATAACCTGCTCAGTGGCGTCAAAATCGAACAGCTGGGTTCAAGCAAAAATTATCTTTGGGCACTAGCGGGAACATTATACCTCAAACTGGACCGGGTATCCGGTATCTTTTTGGGATCCATGCCTTTTCCTGATGAAATGGAAATTAATTGGTCCAGCGGTCCCATACGCTACGCTGAAGGGGTTGATGACTTGTTAATGGATTATACCGTAATGGACGGCTGGCTACTTAATCTTGATACATTCATCAGTCCTTTTGGAAAAACAGTCAGGGCAACGACAATTTACAAAGGTAGCACGAATGCACTGTGGGTGGGTTCTGATAGCGGTATTATTTTCCAGGGAGATCCCTATTTGAAATCATTTTATCCGCTTACATATGGATTGGCCAATACGGATGTACAGGCAATGACGTATGAATTTCCTTCATGGCTTGGCGGCAGGACCCACCCCGGTGATCCAGGTGCAGTGACACTGGTTGACCCCGAGCGTGGGTATTTTACCTGGTTCGAAGGAGAAACAGCAATTAACGTGGACCAATTAGAAGTTTTTGGGAACTGCAGTGTGGAAAATGAAGTGTGGTTTGGCGGTCAAAACGCGATTTATGTATATAATCAAAAAGATGACTTCTGGCGGACATTAGATGCCGCTCGGGGATTACCGATTGGTAGGATCAAGGCGCTCGAACCGGATACACATTTTGTCTGGGTCGCGTCAGCATATGAAATCGAAAAAATAAATATCAAGACAAAACGGTCTGAAGCTTCAACACTAAGCGGCTCGTTACAGAATAACTTTATTCATGATATTGCTTTGATCAATAATAAACTGTGGGTCAGTACAGAATATATGCTGTTGTGCTACGATATTGATTCTGAAACACTGCTGCCATTCAGGCATGTCGGAAACGTAGACGCAATAAATGACCGTCTTGAACCAATGACCCGATTTTTTGCCCTGCATGCCGATGAAACCAAATTATATGCAGGTACAAACCAAGGAATTATCGCCTATAACAATGTAAATTCATCCTGGGAACTAATTGCGGAACCGACAATATACAATAATGATTTCGTAAAGGAATTAAATGTCTATAAAAAGCAATTATTCATCATTACGGAGCGGGGCCTGATCAGAATGCATATGAAAAGACAGTTTCAGCGACTATATAATTATCCATTCATTGGCATTGTCAATGACCTTTATGTGACTCGTGACAGGTTATGGTTAGCCACAGATAATGGGCTGATACAGTTCAGTTGGAAAAAAGACTTATAATGAGACCTTTTTTCAGTAGTTTATTAATTGTAATCATTCTTTCAGGTGCTGCCCTTTTTGCGCAGGATCGGAGCCGTAAAGGACGTGATTCAAAACGCAATATAGATCAATTTAAAGTAAATGCATACCCGGTCGTTACCGAAGGCGATAATATTCGTCTGCTTGTATACGGTTTAATCCCTTACCAGGCATTACAATTCATAAAGGATGAAGACGGATTCAGCGCTGGTTACGAAGCCAGCCTTGGTATACGGGATAAAGATGGAAATCAAATTGACCGCAAAACATTTCTAGCCACGGTAGCCGTAGGTGATTATGTTAATACAATTAATCGATCTGCTCGAGAAGTTGTCATGGCTGAATTTCTTCTTAATGCTGCCGAATATACAGTCGTTGGTGAGTTGATCGATGAAGACACACGACTTAAAGGCATTATCCGTGAAGAAATTAATATGACAGACTTATTACAGCCACTGGCAATTTATCCTCCATTTATCATTGGTGAATACCCTGGCAATTGGGGATTTGAAGAGAATGAGATTCCGGTATCGACCAAGGACATTAGTCACAAGATCAAGGAGTTCCCTTTATTTCTATCGGGTAGAGTGAAACCGGGCGATTTTACACTGAAAGTAGTGGCCAAAGATTCAAATAAAGATGTTTTTTGGGAAGAGGAATTAAAACTGACTTCTGAAAACAAAACATTTAAGCGCCGTATCCTGATCAATCAGAAACCTGATGAAAATTTAACCATGGCTATTGATGTAACAATCACTCAAGAAAATGAAAGCGATTCAAAAGCAATGGAACTACGGATCAGGAAACCAGGCCTTTCTTACTTCATCAGCAATGTGGATAAGGCACTGGATCAGATGCGCTATATTGTTACGGATGAAGAATACAAACGTGTTAAAAAGGCAAAACGTAAAGAACGGGAAAAATTATTTTATCAATTCTGGGAAGACCGTGACCCGTCATCTGGAACTGTTGTAAATGAATTGATGGACCAGTATTATTACCGGGTGAGTTACACAAACGAACATTTTGCATCTTTTCTCCCAGGATGGAAGACTGATATGGGTATGATATATATTCTTTTTGGGCCACCGGATGATACGCAGCGTTCATTTAGTACCAACAGTCGCAATACGTATGAAACATGGTATTATTATACTATAAACAGAAATTTCGGTTTTTATGATGAAAACGGTTTCGGGGATTACAAACTTACCACCCCATATTACCGGGGTGTCGGCTGGTAGTATCCACATGTTTTAAGTGATCAATCGCTTTTCCCACAGCGGGCTATCAAGTTACGAAAAATGCCCAGCCCAATTCCGCATTCGATATATAGACCGTGTTGACAAACAGGACGAAGGTATCGAAGCCTTTATGGGTAAGCGGGTTCATGAAGCATTAGAATTCCTTTATAATGAAATACTGGCTGGACGAATTCCACTCCTTGACGCAGTGCTAGATAAATACGATGCGTTATGGGCGGACCATTGGCACGATCGCATCGCTATTGTAAAACGAGACATTTCCATCGAACAAACCCGTCGGATTGGGGAAGCGTGCCTGGCCAGGTATTACCGTAATCAACACCCTTTTGACACACCGGTAATCCACAATGAACTGGATATGAAATTTTCTATCGATCCGGATGGTACATACAATTTACGGGGCATTATAGATAGGGTTGATCGGTTTGAAAACGGTCAATACGAGATCCATGATTATAAGACATCTGGCCGGGCTATGAGTCAGAATGAAGCAAATAAAGACCGCCAATTGGCATTGTATCAGATCGGATTAACAGAAATATTTCCCGACGTGCGGGAGGTGAAATTAGTTTGGCATTTCCTGAGGCAGGGGATTCGACGGGAAGTAGTAAAAAGTGCAGCGGATCTCGATAAGTTAATAGATAAAATCAAAGCGCTGATCGACACCATCAAGAAAAAAGAGGAAAGTGGCGGGCAGTTTCCTGCCAAAGAATCAATATTGTGTAACTGGTGTTATTATTGGGAAGAATGTCCCGCTAAGAACGGCAGTAATCCGTACGTTGGCTAGTCACTGCCAGCGATAGATGTAATAGCCGGAGCTGTTTTTTCCAGCATTTCCTGATGCAAATGGCCATTGGTGGCCAATAACTGCTTGTCGTGGATCGAAAACGCTTTGCCATCCATACGCGACACTTTTCCGCCGGCTTCTTTGACCAATAATATTCCGGCAGCACTATCCCAGGGATGAAGGCCGATTTCCCAAAAACCATCTGCTTTTCCGCAAGCCACATAACATAGGTCCGCAGCCGCTGATCCCAGGCGGCGAACCCCATGACTGACGTGAGTGAACTCCTTGAATAAGTTCATATTCGTTTCCCATTTGGCATCATGTTCATAGGCAAACCCAGTAATTAGTAACGCATCAGCGATTGTTTTCGTAATGGTAACATGAATGGGTTCGCCATTACAAAAGGCACCTTCATCGCGTACGGCCCAGAACAGGTTACCTGCGGGCAATTCAGAAACAACACCAAGCAGTGGTTTATTATTATTCGTTAAAGCGATGGAGACGCAGAAAGGAGCAAGACCATGTACGAAATTGGTGGTGCCGTCCAGGGGATCAATGAGCCACTGATATGCTGAATCTGAAGCAGTTACCCCCGATTCCTCCGCAAGAATACCGTGATCCGGGAAATTTGTGAGAATATCTTCTTTTATAATCCGTTCTGCATTCTTATCTGTGGTGGTTACCAGGTCAGCAATACTTGATTTAGTTGACACCTCTCGATCCAAATCCTGGACCTGCATAATGAGCTCCGACGCGTCTCGGGCAGCTGCCTTGGCTACCGAAAGCAATAGTCTCGTATTTTCCACTAATTGCTACTGGAAAGAAATGTGATACTGGGAAATATAATCCTTGGCCATGGATTTAGATTATTCATGCTTTAAAAGGTATATGCTCTTTAGCAAAATATTCCGAAGTGATCTTTTTAAGGGCTCCTGTCAAGAATAATACACCGATCAAGTTCGGAATGGTCATGAGGCTCAACGCAATGTCACCAAAATTCCAGACGAAGGTGAGCGGTAGAATGGCGCCCATAAAATTAAAAAACACGTATACCCACCGATAAGGTTTAATAGCCTGGGGACCAACCAAGTATTCTATCGAACGATCTCCGTAGTAACTCCAGGCCACCATTGTGGTGTATGCAAATAACAGAACGGCAATATTTACAATAATACTACCAATTTCAGGAGCAAATGCAAAACCATTACGAAATGCTTCTCTGGTCAATTGTGCACCTGTTAAATCTGTTGATTGAAGTACACCCGTTGAAAGAATAGCAAGGCCAGTCATTGAACATACAATTATTGTATCAATGAATGGTCCCATCATAGCCACAGCACCTTCACGTGCAGATTCTTTTGTTTTTGCTGCAGCATGAGCGATGGGGGCAGACCCCTGACCAGCTTCATTTGAATACAAACCTCTACGCACGCCCCACATGATTACAGTAAGCAAACCACCCCAGCCAGCTTTAAGGGAAAAGGCTTCACGAAAAATACTAGCAAAACTAGGGATGATATTTTCAAAATGAGTCAATAGAATTATCAGTGCACCTGCCACATACAGAACAGCCATTGTGGGCACCAATCTACTAGCGACAGCAGCAATGCGTTTAATACCGCCAATGATAACAAGACCAACCAATAATGCGATTAATCCACCCGAAACCCATAATGGAACATCATACGTAGCAAATGTTTGAGCAATTGTATTGGCCTGATTCATATTTCCTGTGCAGAACGAGCAAATCACTGCACAGGTGGCAAAGAAAATCGCAAGCGGTTTCCACTTTGGACCAAGTCCTTTTTCAATATAATACATCGGTCCGCCTGAAGCTGATCCATCATTGTGGATTAGGCGGTATCTATGTGAGAGAGTGCATTCCGCATATTTTAATGCCATGCCAAATAGAGCTGTCATCCACATCCAAAAAAGAGCACCAGGCCCTCCAAGACGCATTGCTAAAGCAACACCGGCAATATTGCCAATACCAATCGTGGCAGATAGAGCAGCAGATAAAGCCTGGAAATGGGTAACATCGCCTTCATCGTCCGGATTATCATATTTTCCTGAAACAACTTCAAAGCTATGTTTCAATCTGCGAATTTGTATGAATCCTAATGATAGGGTAACAAACACACCCGTACCGATCAGGATAATAGTGAGCGGCATGGATATCCACCCACTGAATATTTCTGTCCAATGAGTTAATGTAGATGCTATTTTATTCATATATGACTTTTTGCAAAGTTGCTATGATTAGCTGAAAAATCGAATTCCAGTTTACATGTCTGTCTTTGAACTGGCAACTGGCAATTAGATCAAATAAACGTTTAAATTAATTAAATATTATGGTAATAATAGCAGGTGTAGATGAAGCAGGAAGAGGGCCGCTAGCCGGACCGGTTGTCGCTGCAGCGGTGATTCTACCTAATTCCTATAACCTGGAAGGTCTTGATGATTCAAAAAAAGTAGCCCCTAAAAAACGATCTCAATTATTTGTAGATATAAAACACCAGGCCACTGCTATTGGTGTAGGAGTCGTAGCAGCAGCTGATATTGATAAAACCAATATATTGCAGGCTACTCAGCAAGCGATGAAAATGGCCCTGGGCCGGTTAAAACCAAGACCCGACCAGGCTGTAATCGATGGCCATGAATTGCCAACACAGATCATACCGAACAAAGGGGTCATAAAGGGAGATCAAACAGTCGATGTTATTAAAGCAGCTTCTATTATTGCTAAGGTTACCCGGGATAATATGATGGAACAGTATGATATAATCTTTCCAGCATACGGTTTCAGGAAGCACAAGGGTTACGGAACCAGGGAACATATGGACAAGTTGCGACTTAATAAAGCATGCGTAATTCACCGCAAGAGCTTCAAGCCTGTCGCCTCAGCAATGCCCACATTATCCTGGCTGCGGAAAGAAGGCAGAATCGGACAATGGGGAGAACAGACGGCAGCTGTTTATCTGGTGGAAAGAGGCTATGAGATAGTGGCCATGAACGTTCATTGTGCTCCTTATGGCGTGATCGATATTATTGCCGAAAAGGATGGAATCGTAACCTTCGTAGAGGTAAAAACATACAGCAAAAAACAACTAGGCACACCGGCGCAAAATATTGATCAGAATAAATTGAAAAAATTGGAGGCAGCCATACATAAATACGTTGTGGACATGCAGGTCAAAAAAGATATTTTCCTGGATGTAATCTATGTCTACCTAAAGCCATCGGTTCCCATGTTTGAACATTTCAAAGGCATACGTTTAGAAGCATAATATTTATTTTTTATCCGATTGGGAAAGATTCTAAATTCAAGGTCAATGAAAGAATCCAAAATCTATAAGGAAGTCCGTTCACTTACGATCCTGGTAATGATTGCCTTTCTATTGAAAGCGACCCTTGTGGAAGCATATATCGTGCCTACAGGCAGTATGGAAAACACGGTCATGACCGGTGACTTCCTGATCGGGAATCGCTTTGTTTATGGTATGCGGACCCCGGATTGGATCGGGATTCCATATACCGATATTGGATTTGATCTACCTTACATCGTTTTTCCAAAATTTCGCAAAGCCAAACAAGGCGATATTATCATTTTCAAGTATCCGCGGGATACGCACCAGAAGTATGTAAAACGCTGTATTGCGCTACCGGGAGATACCGTAGAGATCCAGGCTAGGCGTGTCTACGTGAATGGGCGCGAGTATGGCCAACCGGAACATGGCAAATTTCAGGGAAGAATGGATGAACCGGGCTGGAATAATCCGATGATATTTTTGGGCAATAAAGGGAATAAAGATCATTTTAAACCACTGCGGGTGCCCAAAAAAGGTGATGAAATTGCTGTGACCCCTGCCAATGCTCAGTTACTGCTGCATTTGATGGTTCTTGATGGTCATAAGCTCACCATTAAAAGTGAATTAAAGGAATATATGTTTACCATGACGGACCCGGAGAACCTGCTCCGCAGAAAGAAAAACGAATCCGTTTTTGATGATTATTATCCAATAGGAAATAAAATCAATCCCTGGATGCGCAATTTACCTAATGGTGAATTGTATATTGATGGTAAATCAATCAAAGAAATACCACACTACACGGTTGAACAGGACTACTTTTGGGCCATGGGTGATAACCGGGATGATAGCTATGACTCGCGCTTCTGGGGTTTCGTACCGCGGGAATACCTGCTGGGCGAAGCATTATTTGTCTACATGTCACTGAATTTCAAAACCAAACTGCCCAGATTGGACCGGGTTGGGACGGTTTTGAATTAATATATTTGACCTTGCCTCCATCTTAGATTGGTGTGTATTTTGGTGTACATGGTTGGTACAATACGATACACTGTAACAGCCGTTACCTCGGGTTCCCAATGAACCGCGCTATTTTTCTCCTGACGGTTTTCTGCGTCTTGACAGCCCAAGACGAGGGGCCCAGTGCTGCGGATACATCTGCAGTTCCTGACGCCGCCGTGGATACAACCAGCAATGATTCATTAGCCTGGGCTGGCGATTCACTGGGTGCTGCAGTTGATACGATCGGTCCGCCAATGGATCTCGATTATGGCTATAAGGGATTCATGTGGGGAGCTCCCCTGGGTGCTATACCAAGCTTACAATATATGGGCGAACCAGTATTTATTCATGATAGTACAGCATTACAGATGTCTGGTTATCTGGGACAGGAAGCTGTGGTCATAGAATATGCCTTTTCAGATAGTGGCTTCTGGAAGGCAGAAATTAACTATGTCATGGATCCATCTGATTATGAATCCCACCTGGAATTATTCACGCAGGTCGAACGAAGCCTGTCAGAAGTGTATGGTTTTCCAAAAACAACGGATCGCATCGAATCTGGTGCTATGGGTGTCCATGATGTTGTCAATATTGGTTTTGAAAGGGCGTTTTATTTTTCATCCTGGAATGTGTCTCCGGTAAAGATAAGCCTGTTGCTGAACAGTATTGTTCAAGTACCAAGAAATGACCTGAATGTTTTTGGCGATGACATGTCTATTATGAAAATGGTCTACTATAATCCTGATTACATGATCATGGCTGAAGAAATAATTGTGGTAGAACCGCCGCCGTCCATATTTGATATTTATTGATCATACAAATTCTCATGCTGCGGCCAGTACTTTTTTTCGTTTTAGCTGTACAATTCTCGTTCTGCCCAGAACGACCGCGGATGATCCGCTATTTCAATTACGAGTGTACACAAGAAGAGGCCCTGGAGCTGGCCAAGAATTCATTGCTGGACCTGGGCTACAAAATTGACCTGGTGGCACCGGAGGGGTACTTTATGCTGACAAAAATACAGGGTGTGAAAAAAGATATTCGGCAGTATGATATCCGCATCGCAGTGTTGGTCGAAGACCGGGTGGAAGTAATTATTGTCGCCCAAAGAAAAGTCTTTAAACGTGATTCCGAGGCTAGCATCGGCGGGAAGGGTCTGATCCAGACTGAGGTCTCGGACAAACTGCCCTATAGTATACAGCGCTCCATATTTTATCCGATCATTGATGAATTTACAAAAAACGGCCTGGCGGAAGTAGAAGACATCACCTTTCTTACCAGTGCCTGAATCCACAAAAAAATATTTGTAAAGTGCTGTTACTATCATGAAATTAAATATCGTATTTTATTTAACTATGGGTAATTTGGAGTATCATATATGGCTAGTGAAATAAATACTAAAGATCAGCTTGCGGCCATGCTTTCTGCTAAATTAAATGAATTCCTTGATGGGGTCAGTGACAGTTATGGCAAGGTAATCCTTGATGAACTCGTGGCCAGATTGGAATACACCGTGACCGATTTCAAGGATGAAGTAGGCGATATAATGGAACAAATGTTAGAGAATGCTGCCAATAAAAAAGAGATCCTTGCAGATCTTATCGCAAGAGAAACCAAACCGGCCGCAGCTGAAGAAGCAACGAATGGGGAAGCAGCCGCAGGTTCTGCAGAAGAAGGTGAAAGGGAGATGAGTGAATGGGAGAAAAAGTTAGAACAACTAGGATAATTTAAGGAGTGATAGTAATTAATGAGCGTAAAGGACAAAATTATTTTCGGAGTGTTGGTAGTATTGATCGTGGTTGCTGGTTATTTTCAATACATGGCTACTAATATGATAGCGCGCATGGATGAATTAAACAAGAATGACGCGGAACATGTAGATGTGGTTCATAATGAGTTCAGGGAAGATCTACGCAAACTGAATTTACAATTCATAGGGAGAGGCAAGCACCTGCAGAAGGCACAACAGGATATTATCGCCAATACCAAATACATTGAATATGTTACTGATTCACTGGGCAATGCCATTCAGGAAGTACAATATAACCTTGATGAACTGGATCGTATGGTGGCCAAACAGTTTGCCAATGTGGAAGATGATATTCAAGACCTGACTGAAAGTTTTAACCGGGAGCGGCGTCGGAGTAAGAGTGAACGGGCAGAAATCAAACAGACGATCACGGCCATGCAGAGTGAGATCAAAGCACTTAATGACAAAGTCTTTGGCGTGCCGGAAGAAGAAAAAGACAAGAAATAATTTTAATCTAACTGTTTAGTTATAATGCAATGGCTGATGATCTCATCAGCCATTGTTTTTTCCTGAACTAGCTACAGATCCTAGGATTGCGCAACCGAATATTTAATTTGAGGCAGGTGTTTAAACTAACAATTCAAGTAGTTTTCTGCATCGAAAAGGTAGTACTTAAAGTAATTTATTTGCAGGGACGTTTTGGCATTTTATAGACGGAAATATTGGAATATATACAGTGATAACCGACGGCTTGTAAGCGATTAAATATAAAAAAGTGGGGTAGATTTCACGATGACCTCGGAACAAAGTGAAGATCTACCCCTTCCACATACCAAAGGCACCAAACCAGCGCCTTCTTAGTTTAAAGTAAAAGTTTAATAATCTATTTGCAAGTTAATTATTGAAACAAAATTCGGTGCCGAGGGCCGGAGTCGAACCGGCACGGAGTTGCCCCCATCGGTGTTTGAGACCGACGCGTCTACCAATTCCGCCACCCCGGCATTACTACAAAAAAAAGCTGTTCATAAATTAGAAGACTCATTAAACTATTGTCAATATATTTGAATCTGCTTTTAATTATATGGAGGTAAGGGAATGTCATACAATACAATAGCACAGTTATTCCTAGATTCGTGTGCTAAGTATCCGGATAACAAGGTATACCACGATAAAGTTGATGGCCAATGGCAAGCGTTAACGTACAGTGATGTACTTGCCACGGTAGAGAATTTTGCCTATGGGTTAGCATCATTAGGAATCGAACAGGGAGATAAGGTGGCGATCCTCTCAAATAATAATTCAAAATGGGCCATGGCTGATTTCGCCATTATCTGCCTGGGTGGTGTTACCGTCACTGTTTATCCTACGCTGGTAGCGACCCAAATCGAATACATCATCGATAATTCAGAGACCAAACTGATCATTACGGAGGATGATTCCCAGACCGAGAAAATAATGGATTTTATGGCGCACAATCCGACCCTGGATAAGATTGTTTCCATTAAGGAATCAGAGAAATATAGTGATCGGGTGCAAACCTTTGACGCAGTGGCTGCCGCTGGTGAAAAACATAAAGCTGGGGCCGGTTTTGATTTTCTTGAACGAGCCAATGCGATTCAGCCCGGGGATCTACTGACATTGATATATACGAGTGGTACAACGGGCAACCCCAAGGGAGTGATGCTGACTCACGATAACCTAGTGTCCAATGTAAAATCGAGTTTAAAAGCTACCCATGTAGATGAAAGCGACATTCGCTTATCGTTCCTGCCCTTGAGCCACGTATTTGAGCGTATGGTCGGCCACTTTACCGGTTTTACTGTTGGCGGTCAGGGCTGGTTCGCGGAAAGTATTGATAAGGTAGCTGAAAATATGGGCGAAGTGCGGCCCACGATCATGGCCTCTGTACCGCGTTTATATGAAAAGATCTATAATCGTATCATTGAGAACGTAAACACGTATCCGGCCTTGCGGAAAAAAATATTCTGGTGGGCTATTGGTGTGGGCAAAAAAGCCATTCCGTTGAAGCAAAAAGGCAAGTCCCCAACCGGCTGGTTGGGGTTCCGTCACGCTGTTGCCGATAAACTGGTCTTTTCCAAGCTGAAAGAGCGTATTGGCGGTCGTTTACGATTCTTCATGTCTGGCGGCGCACCCCTGCCGAAAGAGATCGGCGAATTCTTCCTGGCGGCCGATATTAAGATATTGGAGGGTTATGGATTAACGGAGACCAGCCCGGTGATCACCACCAACCGAGAACATAGTTTCAAATTCGGTACGGTTGGTGTTCCCATCGATGGGGTGGAAGTCAAGATCGCTGATGACGGAGAAATATTGTGCAAGGGACCCAATGTAATGAAAGGCTATTATAAAAATGATGAAGCTACCGCCGAGGCCATTGATAGGGATAACTGGTTTTACACCGGTGACATTGGTGAATTTGATGAGGATGGTTTTCTTAAGATCACAGACCGTAAGAAAAGTTTGATCGTGACCTCCGGCGGAAAAAATATTGCACCAGCCCCGCTGGAGAACGCATTACTGACCTCAGCATTTATCGAGCAGTGCCTTGTGGTTGGTGACCGCAGAAATTTCATTTCTGCCCTGGTAGTACCGGCCTTTGATGCGCTGAAAGCCTGGTGCACCGATAAGGATATTGAAACGACGGATATGGATACCATACTGGCCCATGCGGACGTTCAGGCTCATTACCAGCAGATCATTGATAAAGCTATGGAGGGCTTCTCCCGCTTTGAGCAGGTGAAAAAATGCGCCCTGGTGAATCGCGAGTGGACCATTGAGGATAATGAGCTGACACCAACGCTTAAAGTAAAACGCAAGGTTGTTACAAGTCACTTTGATAGTTTAATTGATAGTATTTACGAAAGCTAAACTTTAAGTAAGAAAAGTATGAAAGTAACTATCCTTGGCTGCGGAACCTGGGGCAGCACGGTCGCCCAATTGCTGGCAGAAAAAGATGTGGCCGTTACTGCCTGGCAACGCCATGAGGAAAAAGCGGTGGTGATGGCCCGAACGCGCAAACACCCCCACCTTTCCGATCTGGAATTCAATGAGAATATTGTATTTACCGCTGACCTGAACGACGCCTTGAAGAGTGGAGATATTATTGTCCTAGCCACACCGTCCCACAGCATCAGGGAATTGATCCGTCGGGTGGAAAGCGGCATGAAGGACCAGAGTATAATTGTTAACCTAGCCAAGGGAATTGACCTTAACAGCTTGATGACCATGAGTCAGTTGATTCAGGCGGAAACCGCTATTGGCAGCGATCAGATCGTTTCGCTCTATGGCCCCAGTCACGCGGAAGAGGTGGTCCGCAAATTGCCCACAACACTGGTGGCGGCCTGTCCCAAAAAAACTACGTCAAAAACGATCCAGGAACTGATGTCTTCTGAAGTATTGCGGGTGTATCGGAACAAGGATATACTGGGGGTGGAAATAGGCGGTTCGGTGAAAAATGTTATGGCTATCGCCGCCGGAATTTGTGATGGTATCGGATACGGAGATAACAGTAAAGCAGCTATCCTGACCCGTGGTATCACAGAAATGACCCGCCTCGGTGTCGTCATGGGGGCCAAGGAGTCCACCTTTGCGGGACTGAGCGGCATTGGCGACCTACTGGTGACCGCTCTAAGTCAGCACAGCAGAAATCGCTACTTAGGCGAAGAGATCGGCCGGGGCAAGTCCCTGCAGGAGGTAACGGAGGGTATGGATATGATCGCGGAAGGAGTCAACACCTGCCGAGCCGTTCCGCGTATTGTAGAAAAATATGATATTGAAATGCCCATCGCTGAAGCAGTGTACGGTATCCTTTTCGAAAACAAGGATCCGCTGGCAGCGGTAAAAGAACTCATGACCCGGGACCTTACCGCTGAAAAACGCTGATAAATTTTTCAAACCTGGCTAATTTCGCAGCCGGCCCTTGTAGTTCAATGGATAGAATAGGTCCCTCCTAAGGATTAGATGTAGGTTCGATTCCTACCAAGGGCACAAGAAATTAAGATGGAGAAAACATGTTAAAACCAAGACGAACGATCATTAAAAAAGAATTAAAAAAAGATCCGTATATAGAATTCCTGGCCAAGGCCAAGAATAATGTAGATAAAAACAGGACACTGTACATGCGCTGGGCGCTGGGTGTAGTGACCGTGATAGTTGCCGTGGCATTTGTCAGCAACAATTTACAAAAAAGCAAAGACGGGGCGGCGGAGTCCTTGGGCAAGGCCCTGGTCACCTTGGCCAGCGGTGATGTGGATAATGCTACCCTGCAGTTTGAATTTGTAGCGGATGAATACGACAATAATGAATCGGGTAATTTGGCGAAATATTACTTGGCCCGTTCCCATTTCAATGACAAGGATTACTTGGCAGCATCTTCCTACCTGAATGAGATCGCCGACGCAAGTTTCAAGCTCACCCAGTTTCCCTTTAGTATCTACAAGATGCTGGCCTTAATCGCATTGGAAGATGGGGATCAGGCAGCAGCAGTGGATCATTATGAACAGGCCCTGGCCAAGGCGGAGGTCACGCAGCAGGAACAGAATATTGTCCTGGATCTGGCCGATGTACTGCTGACTATGGGCGATTTCGGCCGCAGCCTGGAACTGGTGCAGAAGGTACTGGATGAAGCAATGCCGCGTACGCCCGTGCATAACCGGGCCGAAGAATTATTCGGGCGTATTGAATTTGCCCAATCGGCCGGTTAATAGCACTTGTAAAAAACCCAGAAAAAGAATAATTTCGACTGGCGAAAAGTGGGTGCATGCACCCACTTTTCATTTCTTAGAGATGTATATGATACAAGAAGATATTAAAGCAATACTGCCCCAGGGCGTATTCCTGCTGGATGTAAAAGAAGATTTTCACCAGGGTGTGGTGAAGTGTGTTATAGATGCGGAAAAGCCTGTGGACTTGAATTTGACCACAACCGTATCAAGGACCATTAATGATTCTGGAATTCTAGAGGAACAGTACCCGGAGGGCATGGCACTGCATGTTTCGTCGGCTGGTGTTGACACACCGCTGAAGCACGATTACCAGTATCGAAAAAACATCGACAGGGTTATCAGTATTACTGTTGTTAATGATGGTAAACCCTACAGTACGGAAGCACAAATACTGGCGGTGACCGATGACAGCGTGCAGATACAGCGATCAGGGGTCGCGGAGGAATGGATCCCAATCGCGGATATTTTCCATGCCAAAGTATTGATAAAATTTTAATGGTGAAGGAGGTCGAGTTTGATTAATCATGAATTGATCGATGTATTTTCGGAAATTGCGCGGGAAAAGAATGTGGAGCGTTCGGAACTGGGTTCCATTATTGAGCAGCTGTTTCTGCATTTGGTCGAACGGGATCGAGGGGACTCTTCGAACTGCAGTGTGATTGTGAATCTGGACAAGGGTGAACTGGAAATATACGCGGAGCGAGATATTGTGGATGATCTGATGGATCCGGTACTGGAAATCACGCTGGAAGAGGCTCTAAAATTAGCGCCGGGTGAAAATTTTCAAATTGGTGAAACCTTCGTCGAAGTAATCGACCCTACAATTTTTGGCCGGCGACTGGTAACAGCCGCAAAACAATTCTTCAGTCAGCGTCTGCAGGATGTGGAAAAACGCTATATTTATGAGGATTATTCGCAGCGGATCGGCGAAATTGTTATTGGTACGGTGCGACAGATGCAGCGGGACAACATCTATATCAATATTGACCATGCGGAACTGCTGATGCCAAGGAGGGAACAGATCATAACGGAACGGCATCGCCGGGGAGATACGATACGGGCGGTGGTAAAATCGGTGGAAGTTACACCACGGGGGCCGGAGATCGTCATTTCCCGAACCGATAATCATTTTCTCTATAAACTATTTGAATTGGAAGTACCGGAAATCGAGGATGGTATTATTGAAATCCAGGCCATTGCCCGTCAGCCGGGGGACCGGGCCAAGATCATTGTGCGGTCCAACGATCGCCGGATCGATCCGGTGGGAGCCTGTGTGGGAATGCGCGGCAGCCGCATCCAGGCCATTGTCCGGGAATTGAATAACGAAAAAATTGATATCGTCAATTTCAGTGAACAGCCGGAAATACTCATATCACGGGCCCTTTCCCCAGCCACACCGCTGGACCTCTATATTGATGAGGACGACAAATATTGCGTAGCCCTTTTCAGTGATGATGAATTGGAATTCGCAATCGGCCGGGGCGGGGTGAATATCAACCTGGCTTCACGGATCACGAATTACCGGATTGACGCTTTCGGTAAGAAAGAATATGATCGCAATCAGAAGCAGCAAGGCACACCACTGGCAGAGATACCCGATTTTACACCAGCAAAAGCTAAATTATTAGATGCCGCCGGAATTGTGACTGTATCCGATCTGCTAAACGCCGATGAAGAGGAAATCTTGGCTATTGACGGCATGGGTGAGAAAACACTGGAAGATGCCTATAACCTGGTGGCCGCTTTTATTGAAGCAGACAATGCAGAAGAAGTCGAGGAAGAAGTGGACCTTGAAGAATTACTTGATGACCTGGAAGAACAGGAAGCAGCGGCAGAGGAATCCGCAGCAAAAGAAGAATCTGCAGAAGAAGCGGAAACAGAAACAGCAGAAGATGATGAGTCCGAAACTGCCGCGGAAGAAACACCTGTCGATGATGAAGAATTAACCTTGGAAGAGGAAAGTAAGTAAGTATACCACTATGGCCGCAAGACAGACACGAATTTTTCAGATTGCCAAGGACCTGAATATATCCCATACGGAGATCCTGACCTTCCTGAAGGGCAAGGGAATTGAAGTAACCAGCCTCATGTCCACAGTGGATAAAGAGACGCAGGATATGATCCAGGCGGAATTCCATAAAGAACGGGAAGATATTGAACGATTTCGGAAAGAACAGGTTCGTCGTGAGATACACCAGACGCGCATCGATGAACAGCAAAAGGCGCAGAAAAAACTTAATCTCCTGAGCCTGGATGAACAGCGCGCGCTAGAAAAGCAGGAACAGAAAAAAGCGGAACAGAAAGCAAAAGAAAAGGTAGTAGAAGAAGAAAGGAAAAAGGCGGAACAGGTTGAACAGGTTGAACAGAAAAAGCAGGCCGAGAAAGAAAAAAAACAGAAAAAATCAGCGAAATCGAAGCAGCACAAGCTGCGCAAGATCGATCTGACCGAGATCAAGGCTCAAATCGGTACGGTCACGCGAAAACCGCCGGTAAAGACGGATAAGCAGGTAGAGCCGGCGACCCGGTCGGCCAAGGATGCGGTGAAACAGACCCTGGCCCGCATGGATAAGAAAACCAGGAAAAAAGTATATAAAAAAGAACGCAAGCAAGAAGCAGAAGAAAAAATTGCTGAGGAAGATGTCCAAAAGATCAAGATCCCGGAATATTCCAGTGTCGACGAACTGGCGAAGATCATGGAAGTGGATCCCAGTGATATTATCCAGGAATGTATATCCTTAGGCAAGCTGGCCACCATTAACCAGCGACTGGATTGGGACATCATTGAAATGCTGGCCGAAACATTCGGTTACCAGGCAGTAGCGGTAGAGGATGTTGCGGAAGAATTATTTTCCCTGAAGGAATCAGAAGAAGATCTGGAGAAGGCCATTCCCCGGGCACCGGTAGTGACGATCATGGGCCACGTGGACCATGGGAAAACATCATTACTGGACTACATTCGGGACGCGAATGTTGTAGCCGGTGAATCGGGAGGCATTACCCAGCACATGGGGGCCTACCAGGTGGATCTACCGAAAGAAGGTAAACGGATCACTTTCCTGGATACACCGGGTCACGAAGCATTTACGGCTATGCGCGCTCGCGGCGCCCAGGTCACGGACATTGTGGTCCTGATGGTAGCGGCCAATGACGGTGTCATGCCCCAGACAATAGAGGCAATCAGTCATGCCAAGGCGGCAGGGGTACCGCTGGTGGTGGCAATCAACAAGATGGACCTACCGGATATCGATCCGGAACGGGTGAAACGAGAATTATCAGAAAATAATGTATTACTTGAAGATTGGGGCGGTAAAGTACAGGGTGTAGAAATTTCGGCTAAGGATGGAACAGGAGTGGACGACCTGCTGCAATCGATCCTGGTGGAAGCGGAAGTACTGGAATTGAAAGCGAACCAGGATACGCTGGCTCGCGGTACGGTGATCGATTCAAAACTGGACAAGGGTCATGGACCCATGGCTACTGTGCTGATCCAAAAAGGTACATTGAAGGTGGGCGATCCATTTATCTGTAATAATTATGCCGGCCGGGTCCGGGCCATTATGGATGAGCGGGGACACCGGATCCAGGAAGCATTACCTTCAGAAGCGGTGCAGATCCTGGGTTTTGACCAGGTGCCCCAGGCAGCGGACATATTTTCCGTTGTCGATGATGCGCGAGACCTGAAACGCCTGGCAGCGGACCGACAACGCACCAAGCGGGAGATTGATTACCGTAAGATCACGGCCACGACACTGGATTCAATTTCGGCGAAGATCAAGGAAGGTTCCATGAAAACACTGCCGCTGGTGATCAAGGGCGATGCAGACGGTTCCATTGAAGCATTGAGTGAAACACTGGAAAAGATAAAGAACGAGGAAGTCGGCATTCAGATCATTCACAAGTCTGTTGGGCTGGTGACTGAATCTGACGTACTCCTGGCCGCAGCCTCTGGGGCGGTGATCATCGCTTTCCACGTGCAGGTGGACTCCAATGCGAAACTACAGGCCCAACAGGGAGGAGTGGACATCCGCTCCTACAATGTGATCTATAACGCAGAGGAAGAGGTCAAAATGGCCCTGGAAGGACTGCTGGAACCGGAAATGAAGGAAAAGATAGTTGGTCGGGCCGTGGTCCTGGAAATGTTCAAGATACCGAAACAGGGTTTTATTGCCGGTTCAAGAGTGGATGAAGGCATTATCGAGCGCGGTGCCAAAGCGCGCCTGATCCGGGATGATGAAGTGATACATGAAGGTTCTATCACTTCCCTGAAACGATTCAAGGATGAGGTGAAAGAGATCAAGGAAGGCATGGAATGCGGTATCGGCATTGACGGTGCGGGGAAATTCAAGGAAGACGATGTTATTGTGACCTACGAAATACAATTTATCAAGAGGACGCTTGAAGTATAAACATGCTAGAACTACCATACAAGCGGACCGATCGCGTCGGTCAGCAAATCAGGGAGTTACTTGGTCAAATCGCCCTCAAACATATTGATCTGAGTCACCTGGGATTTATCACTTTTACGGGGGTCAATATTTCTCCTGATCTGCGCAGCGCCAAAGTATTCTATAGTGTACTCGATCCAAAATACCCCAAGGATGAATTGCAGGCCGCCATGAATGACCTGCGCAAAGCATTCCGGAAATACATCGGCCCGGAATTAAAAATCAAGAATATACCGGAACTGAAATTCTATTTTGATGAATCCCAGGAATACAGTGAAAAGATCGACAAACTGATGAAAGACCTGAAACGGAATACGTGATTATAAATATTAACAAGCCCGCCGGGTGGACCTCCTTTGATGTGGTTAAGAAAGTGCGGGGTATTATCAAGGAAAAAAAGGTTGGCCACGCTGGTACGCTGGATCCCTTTGCTGAGGGTGTGCTGGTGCTGGGTACGGGACCTGATACGAAAAAATTGACGGATATCACAACGGCCAGTAAAATCTACCGGGCGGAACTGACTCTGGGGAAGGCCACCGATACGCAAGACCGGGACGGAAAGATCAGCGCGGAGGCACCGGTGCCGGAATTGACCAGGGAAACTATTGATGCTGTCCTGGCCAGTTTTGTTGGCACACAGGAACAAATACCGCCCATGTATTCAGCGAAACAAGTGAATGGCCAGCGGTTGTATAAACTGGCCCGGAAAAACAAAACGGTGGAACGGGATCCGGTAACGATCACCATTGACCAGATCAGTCTGCTAGATTATACGGAACCGGTAATCACGTTCGAGGTAACCTGCTCCAAAGGTACGTACGTGCGGGCGCTGGGGGCCGATATTGCGGCAAAACTGGGTACGGTGGGTCATTTGACGGCCCTGGTCAGGACCAGCGTGGGAGCCTACCATATCGCTAACGCGACAACGATCGAAGAATTGAGCAAAAGTTGAAGGTATTCAACCAGATAAATGATGTGCGGGATTGTACTGGCAGTGTGGTCACAATCGGTTCCTTTGATGGTCTGCACCGTGGCCATCAGGACATTATCAAGACGCTAACCACTATCGCGGCAGCCAAAGGGAGCCGGGCGGCGGTGATCACATTTGAGCCGCACCCGCGGCACATTCTGGACAAAAAGAACAAACTATCCCTGTTAATGTCCTTGGATAAGAAAGAGGCCCTGCTGGAAGAACTGGGTGTGGATGTACTGCTGGTGGTGCCCTTTACAGAAGAATTTTCCCGGATCACAGCGGAAGCATTCATGGATGATGTGATCATGAAACATTTTCATCCCGCAGAGATCGTGATCGGTTACGACCACCATTTTGGTCATAAGCGGCAGGGGACACCTGAATTTTTACAGGTTTACGCTAAAAAACGAGGTATCAAGCTCGATATCATCAATCCGGTCGCGGATGACAAGATCGTCCTATCCAGCACCCATATCCGGGAACTGATCGCCAACGGCTTCGTACGACGGGCCTCTTTTGAACTGGGCTGGGTCTACGGATTTCGTGCCAAAGTGGTCCATGGATCTGGCCGCGGTAAGGGTCTGGATTTTCCTACGGCGAACGTAGTTCCACTGGATGATGATCAGCTAATGCCCAAACCTGGGGTGTATTTGACCCGGGGCAGACTTAATGGTGATTTTATTGCAGGAATGTGTAATTTCGGCACGCGTCCAACGTTTAATGAGACAGAGTTGGTAATGGAAATTAATTTTTTTATATCTAACCTGGACGACATCTATAATCGTGAGATATACATTGAATTCCTAGAAAGAATTCGCGATGAAAAGAAATTTGACAATCCGGATCAGCTGGTAGCCCAGTTGCGCCAAGATAAGAAGTATTGTCTTGAATTAAAGAAAAAGTATGAATAAGGAGGAATATGCCTTTAACAACAGAAGAAAAAGAAAGTATCGTATCCAAGTTTGGAGAAAATAAGATGGATACGGGATCTGCGGCTGTACAGATCGCCCTGCTAACCAGCAGAATCCGACAGCTGACAGATCATACAACGAAACATAAAAAAGATAATCATTCTCGCCGCGGGCTAGTATTGCTCGTAGGACAGCGTAAAAGACTGATGAAGTATTTACGGAAAACAGATCTAGAAAAATACGAGAATGTGGTTAATGAACTGAAGATAAGAGGATAAAAAAAGAACGAAATGATAAAAAGAGAGTTAGAGATAAACGGAAAAACACTACGTATAAGCACCGGCCAGGTAGCGAAACAGGCTGCCGGTTCCGTGTTAGTAAGCTATGGCGAGACAACGATCATAGCGGCCGTGAATGCGGCCAAGGAAATGCGGGAAGATATTGATTTCTTTCCCTTGCAGGTAGAATACCGGGAACGGCACTACGCCGGCGGTAAGATACCGGGCGGATTTTTCAAACGGGAAGCACGTCCCGCAGAACGGGAGATACTTACTTGCCGACTAACGGACAGGCCCATACGGCCATTGTTCCCTAAATCATTCAAATATGAGACACAGGTGATTATCACCGTACTGTCTACCGATGGCGAGAACCCGGCAGATGTACTTGCAGGTGTAGGCGCATCGGCAGCACTGATGATTTCCAACATCCCCTGGAACGGCCCCATCGCTACGGTGCGGGTAGCCCGGGTGGATGACAATTTCATTGTCAACCCCACCAAGGAAGAAATGGAAGATTCTTCGCTGGAACTGGTCGTTTCCGGAAATAGCGAGACTATTGTTATGGTGGAGGGCGAAGCGGATGTGATTCCGGAAAATGTATTCGTGGACGCATTGAAATTCGCCCATGAGGATATTAAGAAAATCATCGCGATGCAAGAAGAGATTGTGGCTGAGGTAAAACCCGAAAAACGGGAAATACCGGAAGAAGAGTCCAACAAAGACCTGGCGGTGGCAGTGGAGAAGTCCCTGGGTGCTGAGGTTGAGCGTATTATTCAGATTGGTGATAAACAGGAACGGGAAACGGCTACCAAGGAACTGCATGATAATACAGCAGCCGCAATGGTAGAGGAATTCCCGGAATCGGAAAAAGAAGTCAAAGGACTGGTAAATGACAAATTCAAGGCCGCTTTCCGCGAACGGGTACTGGAAACGGGCGTCCGCAGTGATGGCCGCGGTACCACCGATATCCGCGATATCACCATTGAACCCGCATTCCTGCCTCGGACCCATGGTTCGGTGCTGTTCACCCGCGGGGAGACCCAGGCCCTGGTTGTAACCACCTTGGGCAGCAAGAGGGATGAGCAGATCATCGATAGTATGGATGAAGACTATAAGAAGAACTATTATTTGCACTATAATTTTCCACCCTACTGCGTAGGCGAGGTGGGCCGGGTCGGTTTTACCAGTCGTCGTGAAGTAGGGCACGGTAACCTAGCGGAGCGGTCATTGAAACCGGTCCTGCCGGATTATGAGGAATTTCCCTATACGGTGCGGATCGTGTCAGAAATTATGGAATCGAACGGTTCGTCATCGATGGCCAGTGTCTGCGGGGGATCACTGGCCCTCATGGATGCGGGCTGTCCCCTGAAAGAGCACGTGGCCGGTATTGCCATGGGCCTGATCCTGGATGGGAAGCGCCACGCTGTCCTTAGTGATATCCTGGGTGCGGAAGATCACCTGGGTGATATGGACTTCAAAGTGGCCGGCACTAAAGATGGTATCTCGGCTATTCAGCTTGATCTGAAGATCGAAGGTATTTCCTTTGAACTGCTGGAAGAAGCACTGGAACAGGCGCGGCTGGGCCGACTGCACATCCTGGAAAAGATGAACGAAGCACTTAGTAAACCGGGAGAAATTTCCGATTACGCACCAAAGATCATTACCCTAAGTATCAATCCGGAAAAAATTGGCGGACTGATCGGACCAGGTGGAAAGATCATCAAGAAAATCATTGCTGATACGGAATGTGATGTAAACGTGGATGACGATGGTACAGTGACCATTGCCGGTGTGGACAAGGTCAGACTGGAAGAAGCGGCCGAGATCGTGAAAGCAGTGACCCTGGAACCGGAAGTGGGTATGGAATTTGACGGTATCGTAACCCGAATGATGACCTTTGGCGCTTTTGTAGAGATTGTGCCAGGTAAAGAAGGTCTGGTGCACATTTCTGAAATGGATTGGAAACGCACCGAACGGGTCGAAGATGTCTGTAAGACTGGTGATGCCATGCGGGTGAAACTGATCAAGGTCGATGACCAAGGCCGTCTAGATCTGAGCCGCAAGGCGCTGCTGGATAAACCGGAAGGATACGTTGAACCACCACCCCGCAGCCGCGACCGCAATCGGGGAGGTCGTGGTGGCGGAAGCCGCTTTGGCGGAGGTGGAGGCCGGCGGGATGGCGGCAGAGGTCGTAGTGATGGCGGACACCGCGACAGACCGGTCCGGAAAAAACGCTTCTAAAACAGGAACCCAACATGACGCGCACTATTCCAGTCAATCAAAACCTGGTTGAGATGGAATATGCCGTCAGAGGGGCTATACCCCGGCGGGCCATGGAAATGCAGCGTGCGGGGCGTACGATCTACGCCTGTAATCTGGGCAACCCCCAGGCCTTGGGTCAGAAACCTATAACCTTTTACCGGCAGGTACTAACCCTGCTGGAAGCGGCGGGAAATATTGACCGGGAACGATCCTTGGCCAGGGTAGCCGCCGCTAATCATGAGTTGTTTCACGAGAGCGGTATAGAACCGCTTTCTAATTATATTATTGATTACAGCGCCAATTTTCTGGAACAGTGCCGAACAGGTATGGGTGCCTATACGGAAAGTAGCGGCCCGCTTTTTATCCGCGCTGCGATCGCCAGTTTTATTGACCGGCGTGACGGGGAAAGCATAGCAGCAAATCCAGAACAGATCTTTCTCACCGATGGCGCCAGTGACGCCGCGAAACGAATCCTGGAACTACTGATCAATGGACCGCAGGATGGCGTTATGATCCCTATACCCCAGTATCCGCTCTATTCAGCTACGGTCAAGCGCTGCGGCGGAGCACAAGTGAACTATTACCCGGATGAGGACAGTGACTGGGCCCTGACACCGGAGATCCTGGGAGAGGCCTACCGGAAAGCAACGGCAGATGGTGTACACGTAAAATTTATCGTGGTGATCAACCCGGGGAACCCTACCGGTGCGATATTGGACAAACCCAGCATTGACGGCGTGGTCCATTTCGCCGAACAGCACGGCCTGGCGATCATTGCCGATGAGGTCTACCAGGACAATTTATACGGCGGTACGTTCATTTCCATGGCCAGCGCTGTGGGATCACGGGAGATACCGCTGTTCAGCCTGCATAGTATATCCAAAGGCTTCGCCGGTGAATGCGGCCACCGAGGCGGTTACATGGAACTGCGCCACATGCCCCAGGTGGAAGGGACGGGCATGAACCTGGCCGAATTGATATTGAAGCAGGCTTCGGTAAGCCTGTGTTCCAACACAGTAGGGCAGGCCATCATCTATATGCTGGTGAATCCACCAGAAAAGGACAGCGCCCCGTATGGTGTCTACCAGGAAGAAAAAAATGCCGTATTGGGGGAATTAGAGGCCAAGGCCGCATTGATCAAGGAAAGCTTTAAACAGATGGAAGGGATGGAGTGCTTCGGCCGGACCGGGGCAATGTATCTCTTTCCACGCCTAAATACATTGCCATCGGGGAGCAACGATTTTGATTATTGTATGGCCCTGCTGGAAGAAACGGGTATCTGCACTGTGAACGGTGCTGGTTTCGGACAACTGCCGGGGACCAAGCACATGCGCATCGCTTTTCTGCCGCCCCGGGAAACGGTGACCGGATTCCTGCCGGAATGGATTCGCTTCCACAACCGCTATGTGCACCGGCCGCAGGTCTAGCGGCGAGAAAGCGCAGGTACATTAAATTTCCTTTGAATTGACCTATTCTATAGGTTAATATAAAGTAACACTTTAAGTTGTTCATTATGAGTTCAGAGCCGAAACAGATTAAGAAACTGTATTATTCGATTGGCGAAGTGAGCAAGATGACGGAGCTGAAAGCATACGTATTGCGGTACTGGGAAACGGAGTTCAAGCAGTTGAAACCGCCTAAGAACCGGGCCGGAAACCGCACCTACCGCCAGAGCGATATTGACCTGATCCTACACATAAAGGACCTGCTCTACACCGAGAAATTCACTATTGAAGGGGCCCGCAATCAGCTGGCGATGGAAAAAGACTGCAAAAAGGAAGATGTTCCCACACCAGTGGAAAGCGTACAGCAGGCCGCACCGGCCAGGAAAGAAACATTACTGAAGATCAAGCAGGAATTGGAAACATTGCTGGAAATATTACGTAGATAGATTTATCGGAGCGTGGCGCAGTCCGGTAGCGCACTGCAATGGGGTTGCAGGGGTCGCAGGTTCAAATCCTGTCGCTCCGAC
>ENA-ORDI01000295-ORDI01000295.1-marine-metagenome-genome-assembly--contig:-NODE-295-length-36072-cov-3.931824_pt1 | contig 36072 bp, 33 predicted proteins | sample MGYA00248628_ERZ508525 | MGnify/ENA primary metagenome ERZ508525 (study PRJEB26195, sample SAMN05422138) | marine metagenome | isolation source: East of Porto Seguro, South Atlantic Ocean | place... | reverse complement strand
GGACTACATCAATGTCGAGATTATGGCAGCCGCTGCGGCGGCGGACTTCTACAGTCAGAATGATCCCCGCTTCGGAGAAAACGCACGCAACTACTACGAGCATGCACGGGAAAACGACCTGTGCATGACGCACACACTGGTGAATCCGCAGTCGAACCGCGCACTCACCGCAGGTGGCCATCCCAGCGCCGACGTGGCGCTTCGCATCGTTGACGAGAATGCCGATGGCATGGTGGTTCGGGGCGCCCGCATCCTGGCGACACTGGGACCGCTGGCTGATGAGATCATGGTGTTTCCGTCAACCGTGCTTAAGGCGGCATCCGATACCAAGTCATTCGCCTTTGCATTTACGATTCCCTGCGCTACACCGGGTATGAAATTTATCTGCCGGGAGTCACTGGCTTACGGCGAATCGCCGGTTGACCACCCTTTGAGTTCGCGGTTCGAGGAGATGGATACCATCGTCGTATTCGACGACGTTCTTGTACCGTGGGACCGAGTGTTCCTCAAATCAGATCCTGACCTGTGCAGCCGCCACTTTCCGGAGACCGGCTGCCTTGCCCATATGGCCCAGCAAGTGGCCATCAAGAACATCTGCAAAACGGAATTTGTCCTGGGTATCGCCTGTTCGATTGCCGAAGCACTGGGGTCCAGCGAGTTTCAGCATGTACAGGAAAAAATCGCGGAGTGCATGATCAACCTTGAGGTCATGAAAGCCTGTCTACGCGCATCAGAAGCCGATGCCAAGACCGACAAGTGGGGTGTGATGTCGCCTGACCGCGCACCACTTGACGCTGCCCGAAACCTGTTCCCCAAGCTGTACCCTCGCATGATCGAAATTCTCCAACTGCTGAGCGCCTCAAGCCTGATGATGATTCCCCCGGATTCGGCCTTAAACAGCCCCGTCGCAGAGGATATCGACCGTTACCTCGCAGTTGCCAATCGGGATGCGCGCGATCGAATCAAGCTTTTCCGCCTGGCCTGGGATGTCGCCTGCAGTGCATTTGCGGGTCGCCAGGTGCTGTATGAACGATTCTTTTTTGGCGATCCGGTACGCATGATGTCCGTCCTGTACCAAACCTACGATAAGCAGCCCCTGATGGACCGCGTCGAGGAATTTCTGAACCGCGATAACTGATGGTTGCACTGACCGCTCTGATTGGCCACGGCTGTGGTAGCGTTACCTCTGGAGACAAGACTCAGACAGATACGGGAGGGTAAAACATGCGGCCAAGTATCCATCTCGTAGGCAGTGTTGCCATGCCCGATTCAGAATCCGTTTTCAGGGCCCTCTCATCAGAACTCGCGCCCTGGCTTCGCCGGATTCCAGACGGCGAAACCGGCGAACGTCATCGCTGGATCTACTGGCAGCGCGAGATGCTGCTGTCTCATCTGAATATGGAGCTCGACCCCGACGCAACACCGCTGGCACTTTACCAGTGGGATGGCGAGCTCATACGCGAAACGGAGCTGGTACGCTTTAAGCCCGATGTAGATCCGTCGTCGGTCGTGTTTGAAACCGGTTATGCACCCGCCGCTATTGCGTCTTATGACGTTTTCAGACAATTGCGTGATGACGGTGTGATCCCGGCTGGTGTGCGCTTCCAGGTCTGTCTGCCCACCCCGATGGCCTCAGGCTATATGTATATCAGTCCGGCTTCTATCGAGGATTACCTGCCAGTCTATGAAAAGGCATTGCTGACAGCCCTCAGTTCAATTCTGGATGCAATTTCGCATCACGACCTTTCGATCCAATGGGACATTTGTCAGGAAGTGCTGATCTTTGAAGATTATTTTCCTTATCGCCCCGATGATTACAAACTGCAGATCTTCGATCAGATGACCCGACTCGGTGCACAAGTACCCGCCGACGTAGAGCTGGGCTACCACCTGTGTTACGGCACACCCAGGGATGAGCATCTGGTCATGCCCAAAGACACCGCGATTCTGGTCGAGGTCGCGAACGGGCTGGCCTCAAAACTTCAACGGCAACTGGATTTTCTCCACATGCCCGTACCGCGTGACCGTGTCGATGATGCCTATTACGCCCCATTGGCCAAACTTAAACTCCCGCCAGAAACAGAACTGTACCTGGGATTGATCCACCACCAGGATCACAGTGGCGATAAACAGCGCATCGCAACTGCGCAGAAAGTGATACCGTCATTCGGGATTGCCAGCGAATGTGGCTGGGGCCGCACCGACCCTGAGCGAGTCCCCGGGCTGATCGAATCCCATCGACTGGCGGCGTCGAATTTGTATCCGTGAGTACGATCAACTACAACCGCTGGCGGGATATGCTGGTGACACCGGTGGATACGGAAAGATTTGAATGGGTACACCAGCACTGGACACCGCGAGACGATGACGTGTTTATCGCCAGTTTTCCCAAGAGCGGCACCACCTGGACGCAGCAGATCGTACGCCTGATCTACAGCGGCGGACTGATCCACGACGGCGACCCGGCTCTCCATGCCATCATCCCGTGGCTTGATGATTCGGAAGATCTGCCTGATCTGTCGGTCGTCGACACAATGAACTCTCCCAGGGTCTTCAAATCTCACAATCCTTATCATCTTTTACCGTGCAAACTGACCGAGTCCAACCGTCTGATCTACGTCACCCGTACCGCCAAGGACACCGCGGTGTCGATGTATTTTCATACCTTCGGTTTCAAGATGTACGAGTATGACGAGCCAATCGAACATTTTATTGGTGAGTTTATGGCGGGCCGAGTGGAGTACGGTCCGTACTGGACCCATCTCAGCAGTTGGTATGCGCAACACAAGCGATCCAATATCCTGGTCCTGCACTATGAAGACATGCAGCGTGATCTGGCCGCCACGGTCGCACGGGTTGCCCGTTTTCTGAATCAGCCGCTCACGGGAGACGCCATCGACCGAATTGCAGAACTGTCGACGTTCTCGAGTATGCAGAAAGACCCACGAACCAGTATGCAACTGTGGGATGAAGAACAGCGCAAGCCAGGCATGCCTTTCATGCGCAAGGGCAAGGCAGGCGACTGGACAAATCACTTCACCCCCGAACTCGCCCGAGTGTTCGACAATGCATTTGAGGTTAAAATGGCGGGGATCGACTGGCCGTGGTGAACACCGCCACAACCCAAACGGACATTGCCACATGAACGACACGCCTGTTATTGCCCAGAGAAGTCCAATCGCAGTTGAAGTAGAAGCGGGGAAAACCTATTTCTGGTGTCAGTGTGGTCTCAGCAGCAAACAGCCTTTCTGCGACGGTTCCCACAAATCAACAGCGTTTACACCGATCCGCTACCAAGCGGAAGAATCTAAAAAGATCTTTTTCTGCGGGTGTAAGCATTCTAAAAGTAAACCGCTGTGTGACGGCACCCACAAATCGCTCTAACCAACGGCTGGGGCACTCTGGAGCGGTGGACACGACAGCAGTCATTCCCTGAATAGGATCTTTTTAGACCTGACCGTAGATCGAGGTCTGGTCACCCAGCGCTTCAAGATGTTCAGCACAGTTCAGCAACTCGATCCGCCAGGGCGGCGATGATTCGATGCGGGTGACACTGGCATTGCGAAATGGAAACAGTCGTCCAATGTCTGAGGCATGCTCCTGGGCATCCAGATGATTGCGTAACAAAGCCGCGCAGACCAGCCCATGGGTAACCACGGCCAATGTCCCGCTTGCGGGCAGCGTCGACTGAATTGTTGACCAGGCATGAGTCACGCGCTGGTCGAATTCCTGCCACGTTTCCCCCTCTTCGGGTTCATAGTTCTCCGCAAACGGATCAATGCCACGGGCCTCGAGGTCGATGAATCGCTGGCCCCGCAGGCAACCAAAATTACGCTCCTGAAGCAACGATTCAAACTCAATATCGACACCGGTTTCATCAGACAACGCGCGAGCCGTCATGGCGGCCCGGGGCAGATCGCTGGCCAGGATCCGTGTAATCCCTTCCGTGCTCAGACGTTGTGCCAGGCGAATCGCCTGTTCCTCGCCCCGATCCGACAGTGGCGTGTCTGCCGGCTGCATAACACGATCTCTATTGAACGCGGTTTCACCGTGGCGGATCATCAATAGGCTCATGGAGATTCCTGATTGTTTTCGAATGGTTCGTTGGCGAGCAACCAGACCTGTTCGGGACCTTCCACCTGCGCATTGTGCCCAAGGCCCGACAGCTCCCGCGCTGCGACTTCCAGGGCACTCAGTTCTCCTGCGCTGACCATCTGGTCGTGTTCGCCGCACGCAAGTACCACTTTGCAGCGTGCGGCCTGAACCAGTTCAGCGACGGGCGGTCGACCAACCGCATAAATCGCCGGGTCAGCGGCAAGACGATACTGGCCGTCGTCACCCGCAACGACACCACACTGTGCAGTGGGGGAATCGGGATTTACGAGACCAATCAGTCCCGATACCTTGAGGTAGCGTTCTACCGCCTCGGCCTGCGTTGCCCACCAGCGAACAGGCCGTGTTGACAATGCCTGCATCTGTTCCAGTTCAGCCTCGTTCCAGCTGACCTTGATCCCCACACCCAGTACCCGCTCAACATTAGGCAGCGCACCACCCAGCATCAGACCAACCACACCCCCCATCGAGTGTCCGATCACCACTAACCGACCGGCCCCGTTGATGAGTGGGATCAGGTCGGCCATCAGTGCAGCGTAGGTATAAGGCTTTTCCCATGGTGAACGCCCATGCCCCGGGAAGTCCGGCACCAGCCAGCGACCGGCCTTATTGCGCTCAATCAGATCAACCAGTCCTTCCCAGACCTCGCCGGTTGCACCGAGTCCGTGAAGCAGCAGATAGGTGGTCTCACCCGCACCCCCGGAACGAAGGTAAAGCCCGGCCACATTGATCTCCTGCCGGGTCATGCCCGCCCGGTGCACAGCGACGCCCGGTTAGACATGCAGAACCGATTGGCAACATAGAACTGTTCGAACCGCGTACCCGACTGGGCCAGTCGATCGATGTTCGGAGTCTGTACCACTGGGTTACCGTAACAACTGAGGTGATCAGCACGATGTTGGTCACTGACAAAACAAACGTAATTTAGTTTGTTCGATCGCATTCTGTTTCAGTTGTATGTCGTGGTTCAGTGCTAAACCGTCGAGCCGAATTTCATATTGGCTGTGCCGAGTCTATCGTGCTTTTACTCCAACTGACCCGATGGATTCGGCTCCGGACTGCTGAAGGCAGCGTACCAGTCCCCGCATTTTTCTCGGGCGTCTTCCCAGTCTTCTACACTTTCGGTGTTGCGGTACATCAGGAAGGGGCGCAACCGATCCAGGTAATGGTCCAGCATACCCTGAGGGCGAAACTGTGTCGCCGCATAACCGTTCCAGTGGACTAATTGCTCGAGTGGACGTCTGTAACGCAGTCGGACATCTTTCTTTGGATACCCCACGGGTATCGTGCCGCACGCTGAGAGATACGGAGGGTACCCCAGAAGTTCGGACAACGCCTGGTTGGTCGATGTCTCGCCACCACCGGACAACCACGCGGATGTCAATCCCTGGGCCGTGACGGCAAGTTGAATGTTCTGGATCACAGCCCCCAGTGAGCAATAGTAAATGTTTTCGTTGTTTGCGGCGTATTCGTCCGGTCCTTCGGCATCTTCATTGTGTTGTGGAAAAGCGACTTTCCACCGGGGATCGCCCAGAACAATGAATATCGCCACGGTGTTCGACAGATAGGTTTTAGTCACCGCAGGAAAACCTTTGGCCTTAGCAAACAACCGGTTTGACTGCTCAACAAAAACATCGATTACAGCATCGCGCACAGTTGGATCATCCACAATGATCAGATCCCAACACTGGGTGTTAGCGCCGGTCGGTGCCCAGCGCGCGGACTCCGCTACCGATAGCAGGGCATCCCGTGAGACCTTCCGGCCACGTTCGAACTGACGAACGCTTCGGCGGCGGCGCACGATGTCGGTGAGAACATGGTGTTGTTCACCCCTTTGTGCGTTTACTGTATCAACTTCGTTCATGACTTTTCTCCTGATCCGGACTACAACCATTCAACCACGTTTGCTGCCGGCAGAAAACCATCCGCTGACGACGGGTGCTACACTGACTGAAACTACACTCAATTCATATCGTCATGCCGGCAGATCCAAAGAACCTAATCGAACCCAGTACTGATGCAGTGGCTCGGTTTAGGCTGATAGATCCGCCAGCTGGGTTTGTTGACGATCCCTATCCCTGGTACGCACAGCTGCGACGCGACAGCCCGGTTCATCGGTTAAGTGAGCGGTCTTATTTTCTGTCTCGCTACGATGACGTGATGGCCGCCTATCGCGACCCACGTACCAGCTCGGACAAGAAAGCCGAGTTCACGCCCAAATTTGGCGACAGTCCTCTGCTCGAACACCACACCACGAGCTTGGTCTTCAACGATCCACCTCTGCATACCCGCGTACGCCGGCTGATCATGGGCGCATTGAATCAGAGAGCCATCAAGAAAATGGAACAGGGTCTGATTCAGCTGATCGACGAACTGCTCGACGACATTGAGGACCAGAATTCGGCAGACATGATCGGCGATTTCTCAGCTCGGATTCCCATCGAGGTGATCGGCAACCTTCTAGATATGCCACGTGATGAACGGGCGCCACTTCGGGGCTGGTCGCTGGCGATTCTGTCCGCGCTCGAACCGGGTCCGGAACCACAGGTTTTGGAAACCGGCAACCAGGCGGTAATCGATTTCACAGACTATCTAAGTCGGCTGGTCCACGACCGACGGCAGACTCCGGGAGATCCTGCAGTGGATGTTCTGACTCGTCTGATTCAGGGCGAGAAGGACGGAGAAAAGCTGACCGAAGCCGAACTGCTGCACAACTGCATTTTTCTCCTGAATGCCGGACACGAAACCACCACCAACCTGATCGGTAACGGACTTCATGCGCTGATCAGTCACCGGGACCAGCTAGAGCGTCTTGCTGCCGAACCCGCGCTTGCCGACTGTGCAGTCGAGGAACTGCTTCGTTTTGAGAGCCCCCTACAGCTGAATAACCGACTGACAACTGAGCCCATGACCATCGGTGAAACAACAATTCCTGCGGGCACCTTTCTGACGCTCGGCATCGGCGCAGCCAACCGGGATCCTGATCAGTTCGAGCAGCCTGAGCACCTCGACATCGGCCGATCACCCAACAATCATGTGGCCTTTGGTCAGGGTCGCCATGCCTGTTCCGGGATGAACGTGGCGCGGCTCGAAGGCCGAATCGCGTTTAGCGCGCTGGCGAGGCGCTTCCCTTCTATCGACCTGAGCGGCAAGCCGGAGCGGGATCCACGGATACGTTTTCGCGGTTTTCGGCGCCTACCTGTGGTAATGAACTGACATCGGGCTAGGCGCGACACCTCAGTCGCGTCACCCTTTCCAGCTGTCTACATAACCGCGCCATTCGACCCCTTCATGAAGATCATGGGTATGGAGGGGATCCCGTGTGTCAACCATGACGGCAACCTCGTCAGTCTCTTTTCGAGCGTAGGCCATAGCCGTGCGATAGGCTTCCGGATGCGGACCGTGTGGAAACCCTGCGGGATGGTAAGTGCACATTCCGGGCTTCATGTGATCTCGACTGAAAAACTGGCCCTGGTGATAAAAAATGAACTCGTCGTAATCATTATTGGAATGATAGTACGGCAGCTTCAGGGCCCCGGGATCGCTCTCGATCGGTCGTGGACAGAAGGTACAGATGACCAGCCGGTCGGCAAGCCAGGTCGTGTGGGCTGACGGTGCAACGTGATAACGAGCACTCATAAGCGGTCGAATGTCGCGCCAGTTTAGTCGCTGCACCGACAGGTCCCCGTGCCAGCCAACGGCATCCAGGGGATTGAATGGGTAAGTCACAGTCGTCATGGTGTTCTGCCGCTTGATGCTGACCGCAGTTTCATGTTCACCGTATTGCGCCTGGAATGCCTCATCGATCCGGGGGTGATCCAGAATCGCAGGATCAAATATCGCGTGTTGACCTACGGGCCCTTTGTTCGGTAGACCGAACGCCCCGCCAGTGGCTTCGATCATGAGTATCACCGCCAACTCATCACACTCCAGACGCCACATCGTGGAACGTGGAATCAGCAGGAAGTCTCCGTGAGTAAATTCCAGGTGACCATAGTCACAGTACAGATGTCCTGAGCCCTCGTGCACAAACAACACCTGATCACCATCAGCATTGCTCGCCAGAGAGTTCATGTTGCCCCTGGTCATCCACATGCGAATCTGTGCAGCACCATTGGACAGCACCAGCGGCGCCTGCCAGGGGTTATCCAGCGGGGCATTCAACTGTGTCAGGTCATACGCTCGGGGTTGACTAGGCCCGTCGAATGAAGTCCACCCTGTTGGCGGATGGGCATGGTGGATCTGGCTGGCCGGGCCGAAGAACCCTTCGCGCCCGATCTCCCGCTCATAGGTCCCTTCCGGCAGGTCGCAATGGGCTTGTCGGCTCGCAACTCCTTCAACCCACACGGGGGGAATTCGATTTTTCATCTACGCTTTCTCCTCCACAATATTATGCCTTTATCCTCGGTGTGGGACATATATCAAAGCGCAACCTGCACGCGAACCTTGACAACTGTTTAGTTTCAGCAAACCATACGCAGCCAATGGTAGTGTTTACAGACATTTTTTATGCCTAAACACTACTATCGCTGCTGTCCAATTAACTTAAAAAAGTGTAAACCGAGAGGAGACAGATTGTTGAGGATGTAGAACTGTAGGTTCTCAACCCCGAGTTCAAAGCAAATCCCAGGGTCTACTACAAAAATTCTAGACAACTTCACCAAATGTTTTATCGGCGGCACACTTGTTATCAGCAACGATGGTGTGACGGACGCTGCGGTCGGCGTAGAAATTGAACTCACTCGGGACGGTACGACACTGCAGAGTGGTGAATCTAATGAATACGGCGATTTTAAATTCAGCGGTCTGAACAGCAACAGCGGCAGTTACACACTGCAGTTTCACAGCAGCGAGCACGGCGACTTTGAAATCACCACAGACCTTGTACAAAGTACCTACCTGGGTACACTTACTTTGCCGAGCCCTTCCAACTGACGCTCTGTGGTTGTCAGAGCACAAGAGGTGTGGGAATATCTGTAGCCATAAATTCAGACCTGGACCACCTGCAACCTAACGCAACTTAATGCCTAGTGATCAGCAGTACTACTATGATCACCCTCAATTTCAACAGGTAAATCACCATGTCTACACAACCCAGACCACGAATCGGACACATCGGACTCAGTATCCGGGATGCTGATGTAATGAAAGACTTCTACACGCAGGTCATGGGCTTCACCGTCACCGACCACGGACCGCATCCTATCAATTCCTGCCCGATGTTGTTTTTGTCCACGAACCCAGAAGAACATCATGAGATAGTACTCATCGGCGGCAGACCGGATGATGCCGACTACAGTGCTGCTCAGCAACTTTCATTCCTACTTGAAAGCCTTGATGAACTTCGTGCAATGAGAGATCGATTGGTAACCGCTGGCGTGGACATCAACCGCTACGCCTGCCACGGCAACGCATGGTCCATCTACTTCTCCGACCCTGAAGGCAACTACCTCGAACTTTATGTACACACCCCCTGGTATGTACCACAACCCTACGGGGACGACTTTGATCTGGATGAATCGAACGACGAGATCATGCGCAGAACGGAAGCACTGTGCCGGAAAGATTCGGGATTCATGATGGAAACTGATCGGAAAGTCAAAGCCCGAGAGACAATGCTGAACTAACCTCTGCTCCAGCGACCCAGGATAGATCCCCCGGCCACCAATCCGTCTGATACCTTAGCTGTAGGATCCTGACATCAATAGGTAATTCGGCACCTGCCGAGGAACATTTTATGTCACAGACGTGTCAACCGATTCGGGTTCATTCACCACATCCGCTCGACCCACTAAGTAGCGAAGAACTCACTCACGCAGTCGAGATCATCCGCGAACAAGCACAACTCGATTCACGGGCACTGTTTGAGCAGGTACGTCTCAGGGAACCTGAAAAATCGCTTGTTCACAAATTTGTAGATGGCAATAACATCGAGCGAGAAGCTTTTGCAGTTATTCTCGACCGCAATGCTGACAAGGTGTACGAAGCGGTCGTTCGTCTAAATGACGCTACGCTGCAATCCTATACATGGGTGCCGGGGGTTCGCGTGTGCACACTGGCCGAAGAAAACGCTGAGATGCAGGAGGTCGTCAGACAGCATCCAGATTTCATTGCAGGCCTGAAGCGACGTGGTATAGAGAACATCCAGCAGGTTCTCGTTGAAGCGTTTGCGGTTGCCAACCTTGCCGAACCTGACGAGAAAAATCTTCGCCACACACGAGCCCACTGCTTTTACGTTGAAAACCCCGGTGACAACACCTATGCCCGCCCTGTAGAAGGATTGGTTCCAGTCGTTGACCTGAATGCGATGACCGTCCTTCGCGTCGAAGATACTGGTGTAGTACCACTGCCACCTGATCCGGGTGACTACCGGGCGGATCGCCTCGAAGTTCGCCCGGCACTAGCTGCACTCAATATTGTCCAACCGGACGGACCGGACTTCAAAGTCGATGGCTACACTGTCCACTGGCAGAACTGGCAGTTTCGCGTCGGCTTCACACCCAAAGAGGGCCTGATTCTACATACGCTATCGTTTCGCGATGGGGAAACAGACCGCCCCGTAATTTATCGTGCCTCGCTCAGTGAACTGGTCGTTCCGTATGGGGATACCGCTGGCGATCATTACATGAATCATTCGTTTGACCTAGGTGAGACCATTTTCGGAGCTCAAGTAAATTCATTACGACTTGGTTGCGACTGTCTGGGTGAAATTCATTATTTCGACTTCGACCAGGTCGACGGCCACGGCAATGTGCGGCACTTTTCCAAAATAGTTTGTATGCATGAAGAAGATTACGGCATCCTGTGGAAGCATACAGATATCGGAGCCGATCACAGCGAGATACGCCGCTCCCGTCGGCTGGTTGTGTCATCGTTTTTTACTATCGGTAACTACGACTATGGCCTGTTCTGGTACTTGTACCTAGACGGCACCATTGAGTTTGAGGCAAAACTCACCGGCACGCTCTACCTGCGTGCTATTCACGAGGGAGAAGAAACCCAGTATGGTGCACTCGTCGCTCCAGGTGTCAACGGAATGGTACATGAGCATTATTTCAACATCAGGCTCGATATGAGTATAGATGGCGACGACAACACCGTCGTCGAAGTGGAAGCCAAAAGAATTCCGACCGGTCCCGAGAACCCCTACGGTAACGCACACACTCCCGTAGAGACCATCATCAGCTCAGAAATAGATGCCGCACGAGACATCGCTCCACAAAATGGGCGGTTCTGGAAGATCATTAATCGATCCCGCACCAACACACTGGGGTGGCATGCGGGCTACAAGCTGATACCTGGCCCTAATATCAAACCAATGCATCAGCCCGATTCACCCTTCATGCGACGTGCCGGATTTGTTAATCATGACCTCTGGGTTACTGCCTACGACCCAGATCAGCTACATGCACCAGGTCAGTATGTGAGCCAAAACGAAGGTGGACCTGGGCTGCCGGAATGGATCCTGGAAAACAGGCCATTGGTAGACACTGACGTTGTGCTTTGGCACACGATCGGTGTACTACACCTGCCACGACCTGAAGATTTTCCAGTGATGCCCGTTGAATATGTGGGTTTTACGCTCAAGCCAGTTGGCTTTTTCGAACGCAATCCATCTCTCGACCTCGCTCCGCCCATTTGTCATACGTGATCTGCTACCACGCATTGTGCTGCCCCCCAAGGGATGCAGAACACAATCGCAGCACGGCTATTGACGGCTAAATACGTCGCGCGTGAACAGCACCTTTGTTTTTGCAATCCTGGCAGCGGTATTTTTTGGACTGTCTGCCATCCCTGCCAAGCGAGGACTCTCTCATACGGACACTCAAACGGGTGCCCTGATCAGCATCCTGACTGTCGTCGCAGTCTTCCTGATTTCATCACCGTGGTGGATGCGCTCACAAGACTGGTTTACGACCGGCTTCTGGATATTTGTGGCTACTGGGCTGTTCCACCCAGCGCTGTCGCTTTATTTCACGCTGGAATCGATGGACCGGGCCGGTGCAACGGTTGCGTCCACTCTAGCCGCAACCTCACCGATCTTTGCTGCGCTGACCGCAATGATCCTGCTGGGCGAAAGCATGACGCCCCTGATTGCCATCGGCACCCTGGTGACAATGTGTGGTGTGATATCGCTGACATGGATGCCCGGCACTGGCATCACACGGGTCATGCGTATCGCGCTCGTGTTTGCGACCGCCGCTGCCGTGATACGTGGACTGGTCAATACCACCGGCAAATTTGGTCTCGATCTGATGCCCAACGCCATGATGGCGGGTTTTTTATCCCATACCGTGGGCGGTTTGGGCGTGCTCGTGTTCTATAGACTTCGGCGTGGCCGGTTACCGCTCGACATGTCGGGGGCCGGTTTTCGTGCCTTTGGCCTGTCGGGCTGTTTCATTGCTATAGCAATCGCCTGCATGTATTCGGCACTCTTGCGCAACTCGGTGACCTTAGTAGCGCCAGTCATAGGAACATACCCGGTATTCACACTGCTCGCGGCGCTCGCCTTGAAAGAAGAAAAAATCACGCTGCACATCGCGGGCGGCGTCGCCGTGGTGGTTGCGGGCGTTGTCCTGATCAACTGGATGTAATAACGAGCACAACGCTGCGCCGTACAGTAACAATTTTTCAGCCGCCACCGCCCCAGATATCGCCGAGGGTAAAACCGTTCGGGAACGGATCATCCGGATCGAGCACATACTGAGCAATACCCGTGACCCAGGCTTGACCCGATATGGTCGGTACAACCGCGTTGTAGTCTCCAACAGTTGTCTCGCGCATGAGGCGTCCGGTAAAGATCGTTCCCAGTATCCCTTCGTGAATAAAATCTTCGTTCAACCCCAGCTTGCCTTTGGCATACAAGGTAGCCATCTTGGCGCTGGTCCCAGTGCCACACGGCGAACGGTCAAGCACTGCCGTCCAGGTCTGGGGTCTCTCCCAGTCCAACTGCCCGGTTGACACCACGGCTGCATTCTTCAGTGTCGCACCGGGTCGGGTCGGCGGCCCGGACATCACCGCGATGGTCACACCGGACACTTCCGGATTATCCGGATGCACACACTCCAGCTGCTCCTGAGCCGCGGCTTTGATCATCTCCCCGGCACGGGCGACTTCCCCGGCTCGTTGCGGCGTGAGTTCCAGTCCTAAGGGTTCGGTTTCAGCGATCACATAAAACATACCACCCCAGGCTACATCTACTATGACCGTACCCAGCTCAGGCACCTCGATTGGAACATCCAGGTGTACGGCGAAGGCCGGGACATTTTCAAACGTGACCTGTTTGACTTTTCCAGCATCGACGCTCGCCTCGACCACGATCAGGCCGGCGGGCGTATCCAGCTTGAGCCGGGTTACCGGTTCCTGAACCGGTACCATACCGGTCTCGATGAGTGCCGTAACCACACAGATGGTGTTGGTACCGGACATCGGTGGATACTCCACCTGCTCCATGATGACAAACCCGGCATCAGCTTCCGGGTGGGTCGGCGGCAGAACAAGATTGCAGTTGGCGGCGGGATAGCCGCGTGGTTCACGCAGCATCCGCAGACGCAGATCGTCCGCCTCGGTCGCGAGATAGCGCATTTTGTCGAACATGGTTTGACCCGGTACGTCGAGAACACCGCCGACAATAACCCGACCAGGCTCCCCGCCGGCGTGAAGATCAATCGCCTGGATCATGTTGGAAAAATTCATGGCAGTTACTCCGGTTGTGGCTGGCCGTTTACCAGACCATTCGATGCCTGCTGAGTTCGAATTTCGCCGCGCTCGCAGCTATAGCGAAACCGGTCAAACAGCCCGTTAAGCCTATACTACGATAGCAAGCAAAAACCTTGAAATGAATTTAGGCCAAGAGATCGATTCATGAGCACATCATCTGAACCCCAACCCAGGACGGCGCTGGTCACTGGCTCGGGCAGCGGTATTGGTGCTGCTGTTGCAAAACGCCTGGCGCAGCCAGGTACCCGCCTTCTGATTCATGCTCGGTCCAACCAGGACGGTTGCGAAAAAACGGCTGATGCGGTGAAGACCGCCGGTGGTGAAGCACAGATCATGCTCGGCGACCTGGCTGAGCCGGATACAGCTGGCAAGCTGATTGGCCACGCCGTGGATACCTTCGGCTCGCTGGACGTCCTCGTGGCCAATGCCGGGTTTCCTGTTCTTAAACCATTCGGTGAACTCGAAGCGGACGACATGGACTACGCTTACCGGGTTATCAGCCAGAGCTTTTTTCGGATGGTCACTGCAGCCATGCCGCACCTGGCAGAAAGCACCTGCGGCCGGGTCGTCGCCATCAGCTCCCTCAATGCACACACGTTCCGCAACGACTTCCCGGTTTTCCCGGCATCAGCTGCCGCCAAGGCCGGTATAGAGGCTTTGTCCCGGTCGCTCGCCATTCAAATCAGTGACACTGCCACCACTGTCAACGTGGTCGCACCCGGAATGATCAATGCCAATCCCGAACACCTCGGCAGCCTGTTCACACCCGAGGAGCTCGAACGTATCAGCAGCCTCATACCCTTAGGCCGACTCGGCCGTGTCGACGAGGTCGCTGCGTTGGTCAACTTTCTGGTCAGCGAAGAAGCAAGTTACATCACGGGACAAGTGGTACATGTGAACGGCGGCATTATCTGACAGTACGCCCAGGCACCGATCCGTTTACACTCGATCCGACCACACGGACAAGCGACAGGAGCACGCAACAATGGACAAACCCCCCTGGGAAGGGATGGGCGGCTACACCGAAATTGATAGCGCCACGCTGCCGATGATCGATGCACAGACGCCAACATTTATGGGGGTGCCCTTGGCGCAGGACGCGACAGCATTAAATGGCACCGATGTCGCCATCATCGGTGCACCCTATGTGGCCGGTGCCGCCGGCAAGTATGCCGGGGTAGATAAATCCGAATGGGTGCTAGCGCCTCAGCGAGTACGCCAGCAATCTGCGCGTTATCCCACCGGCTATATCCAGGAACTGGATATCGATATTTTTGAACAGCTGCGGGTCGTCGATATGGGAGATGCCGATATTTCACCTGAGGTGAATCTCAACCCGACCGCTGAAAACATTCTCAAGGCACAAAGCGCGGTAGAGGCACTGGTCAACCTGGCGCTGGATGCTGGTGCCGTACCCGTGGTCATCGGTCAGAACTCACCTTGCGGCAGTTATGCCATTGCCAAACCGATCGCTGAGCGTAGCAAAGGCAAGGTCGGCATGATCAGCACCGATACCCACTGGGACTCCCGACCGCTCGACTACCTGACTAACGACGAGCGGATCGCCGGCAGCGGCAACTGGAAGTCCAAAACCTACAGCGCACATCCGAATTTTTCGGTACCCAACCTGGTCGAAATCGGTGAACGCGGTATGCTGGAGCGTGCCGAGATCGTACGTGGCTATCGCGACCGCGGTGCCCACTTCTACCCGATGTGGAAGGTCCGAGGTGAACTGGGTATGGATGGCCTGTGTCGGGAACTCAAGCACGCCTACGACGGCACTGATGACGTCTACGTCCACTTCGACATGGACGTCCTCGGCGGTGCGGGCCCCGCCCCCGGGGATATCCTCGGCGAACTGGCAGAGCCCATGGGCATGTCGGACTACGAAGTTATTCGACTCGCGCACGAAATTGGGCTGCGCGGCCTAACCGGTATGTCGTTTATCTGCATCCCGCCGGGATCCATGGTCATCTACCGGACCATTGTCTACATCATCGCCTTTCTGATCGCCGGCATTGCGCTCGGTAGGCAGAAATAGATAGCTTAGAGGACGGCGTACGGGCTTTCCAGCGACAGCAGTCGCATCGCCCAAGCACTACGCACTGATCAGGTGTTGACGAATCCCAGTGTTTTGTCGACCCGGTTCACCAGTTCACGCCCTTGTCGATAGCGCTCGAAATTATCGAGAAAAACTTCCGCCACCGTTTCTTTGAACCCGTGATAGTCACCCGACATGTGTGGCGAAACAATGACGTTCTCAAGGTCCCAGAACGGACTGTTTTCAGGCAGCGGCTCGTTTAAGAACACATCCAGCCCGGCACCTGCGATGGCACCTGAAGTGAGCGCTGCGATCAGCGCTTCTTCGTCAACCAACTCGCCACGGCCCAGATTGATAAACCGGGCTGTTGATTTCATGGCGGAAAATTCAGTCGCGCCAAAAAGCCCACGGGTCTGATCAGTCAGGGGCGGAATCAGCACCACATAGTCCGCGGTTTCCAGTGACTGCACCAGGGTGTCTACCGCGTAGACCTGTTCAAAGTCAGGATCGCTATCACGTGCGCTACGGCCCACGCCGGAGACTTTAAAGCCAGTTTGTTTTAGCAGGCGTCCGATCGCCCGGCCGATACTGCCCACGCCAACTACGAGTACCTTCTGTCCCAGTGTCTGTTCCGTCAATCGATACGACCAGCGATGCTCGGTCTGTGCAGCAACCGTCTCCGGCAGTCGCTTGGCAAAAGCCAGGATCAGCCCCAGTGTGTACTCGGCCATCGCCCGGTCGAATACACCGCGGACGTTGGTGAGCTGAACGTCGCTGGCCACGAATTCCGGGAACAGTACGGCATCAACGCCAGCTCCACTCCACTGGACCCAGCGCAGACGATTCGCCAGACCCCAGGCTTCGCGGAGTTCGGTGGCGCGAAAATTCCAGCCCAACAGCACTTCGGCTCCAGCAAGATAACGCTGCAGACTCTTCAGATCCGGGGCACAAGTTATCTGTGCGTCTCTGGAGATTCGATCTATCCCCGGAATCTCATCGGCTGACGCGACCCCGTGGATGACCAAGTTTATTGTTTTTTGCATGGTGACTGTCTAATTCTGGTGAAGATCATTCGCTGTAAACCGTTACTCCGTGCGGCCGTAAAACGCCAGGGCCGCCTCGCGCGTCACGTAACCCTCCTGGATGTCGTGCGCTATAGCAGTGCCACTGCGTTCATCAACAGACCCGTACCCTCCACCACCAGCGGTGTACAGGGTCAGAATGTCTCCTGCTTTTAGATCGAACTGACCCTTACTCGGCATCAACTCGGTCTGACCATCCCGGGTCAGCTCGCAGTAGGATCTGCCCCCGTCGGTACCACCGAACAATCCAAACGGGGCTATGCGCGCACGGTCCGAGTAACGCGCAAAGTTGGTGTTGTCCTTGAGAATACGGTAGCGGCGCATCAGAGCCAGGCCGCCTCGCTGCCGGCCGTGGCCGCACGAATCAGGCACCAGTGCGTAGGCTTCCACTCGAAAATGGTCGAAATCCATGTCCATGGCTTCTATCGGCACGTTGGTGCAGTTCGACAGGGGCGAATCCACCGCATCGCACCCGTCGACCCGGGGGGAGGCTCCATAGCCACCGCCGAAGATCTCCAGGTAAACCTTGTAACGCGAACCCGATAAATGAGAGATCGCAGTCGAATGCGTGGAATCGTTACCGCCGGCAATGACTTTGTCCGGCACAGCCTGGGCCAACGCCTTGAGCACGGCGTCAAAACAGCGATAGGCCGACAGCATGCGCGCACGGACCGGTGCCGGATAGATGGGGTTGACCAGACAGCCCTCGGGTGCCGTTACGGTGACCGCTGACTTGACGCCTTCATTGAATGGTATATCTGCGCTGGTCAGCGTCGCCTTGATCGCAGCGAGCGTTGCCGAGATTGTTGATGCCCAGGGGCAGTTCAGGTTGCGCCGAACCTGAGGACAGGTGCCATCGAAATCAACGTGTACCGAATCACCCTGAACCTTCACTTTGACTTTGACCACCAACGGTTCGTCACTCAGTCCGTCGTCATCGATCGCATCTTCACCGTAATATTCCCCATCGGGCACCTCCCGCAAGGCAGCCCGGAAGCGGCGTTCGGAGTAGTCGATCAGTTCTGCCATTGATCGAGCGACACTGTCAGTCCCGTATTTCTCGCACAATTGCTTCACGCGCTCGGCACCGATTGCATTGGCGGCAAACTGGGCATAGAAATCGCCGATCGTCTGGTCGGGCACCCGAATGTTGGCCGCAACCAGCCGCTCCAGCGGCCCGCCGTTCCAATCTCGTGAGAAGTTGTACACCGACGGAGGAAAAATGATGCCTTCGGCATGAACGTCGACCGCATCCGGGCTCAGCCCAGGATTGCCACCCCCCAGATCGAGGTGATGGGACACGGTCCCGGCAAACCCGACCAACTCGTTCGATACGAATATCGGCGAAAAAATAAAGACATCCTGCAAATGTTGCCCACCCCGGTAAGGATCGTTATTAATATAAAAGTCCCCTTCTTTCAGGTCTTCGGGCGGCACGACTGCCGCACAGGCCCGGAAAATGTCAGACATCGGGCCGAGTTGCATTGGAATCAGCTCAGCCTGGGCCACCACGTTGCCGGTACGATCGAAAAGCGCTGCAGAGGCATCCTGTGCCTCGCGGACGATGTTGGAATAGGACGAACGGATGAGTTTCACGCCCATCTCCCGCCCCGCCGCCATCAGCGCCTGGCTGACCACCGCGTATTCGACCGGGTCCAACTGGGTGCCGGTCATCGTTTCCGGTTTCAGCAATGCTCGCTCGGACATCGTCAGATCCTCGTCATGATGGTGTTGTCGTGCGAATCACGTACCGCTTGCCAGCCAGTCGGCAGAAACAAGGTCGAGGTCGGGTCTTCCAGCAAAGCCGGGCCCGCCACCGGATCTCCTGCAACCAGGCTGGCTCGACTGGTCAATCGCCCCCTGTGCCAGGCACGGTCGGTGTAGACCTCGATCTCGCTGTCGTAATCGATCGTCGCGTCACTCTCCGACAGTATCGGGACATCTTTGAGCGCCAGCGTCATCCCCAGGCGAAACGACACCAGCTCGACGGGTTTGCTGCTCGCACCACCAAAGAAATATACCTTGTGGTGTTCTTCATTAAACCGGGCCCGGATGTCATCCGCCGTCAGCTGAGCGAGCATCGCCACGTCGAAGCGCACGGGCACCTCGAAGGCCTGCCCGACAAACCGCATGTCCGCAATGAAATCTACCGACGGCTCGCCCTGGAGATTCAGTGCCTTGAACCGAGTCGAGGCCTCCTCGACCATACTCGCATAAGTCTGCCGGACAACGTCGGGGGCTGAATCATCAACCGTCACCCGTCGGGTCAGGCTGGTGAACTGAGTAAAGTCGCTCGCAATCAACCCGTAGGCCGAGATCACGCCGGCACTCGGCGGCACCACGACCTGTTTGATCCCCAGATCGGAGGCCACGCTGGCAGCGTGCAGCGGTCCGGCACCCCCGAAAGGCACCAATACATAATCACGGGGATCAAATCCACGCTCGGTCGAAATCAGCTGGATCGCTCTGACGACATTGGCGTTGGCGAGCTGGATTGCGCTGTCGGCGGCATTTTCAAGGCTCATCTCCAACCGATCGGCGATCGGCCGAAACACCGCCTTTGAACGATCAGAAAATATCTCCATGCGTCCGCCGAGAAACGCCTCAGGCCGCACGGTGTTACGGATAACATGCGCATCGGTCAGTGTCGGTACCTGACCTCCCCAGCCATAACAAGCCGGCCCTGGATCAGCACCGGCAGATTGGGGACCAACCCGCAGCATACCGCCATCATCTATCCAAATCGTTGATCCGCCCCCGGCCCCGATCGTGTGAATATCGATCAGCGGCACTCTAATCGGCAGACCGTCGATACTGTACTCCTGTGTCAGCTGCGCTTTGCCGTCGGTTACCAGACACACATCCGTCGAGGTGCCGCCCATGTCGAACGTGATCAGGTTGGTGTATCCCGCCAACCCGGCCTGGCGGGTGGCACCCATCACACCGGCCGCCGGACCGGACAGCAACGTGTTCACCGCGTTGAACTGCATGGCCTCGGCCGGTAGACGTCCGCCGTTCGACTGCATCACCGAAAAGCGGCCCCTAAAACCACCTTCGTTAAGTCGGCTGACAAAGCGTGAGATATAGCGATCGACCACAGGCTGTACGTAGGCCGATAACGATGTCGTAGACGCCCGTTCGTATTCACGGAACTCGCGGGAAACTCGCGACGACAGCGATACGTGAAGGCCCGGCAGGTTCTCGCTCAACAGTTCCACCAACATCTCTTCGTGCACCGGATTCACGTAAGCGTTGAGCAGGCAGATGGCCACGGCTTCGTAACCGCCGGCTTCGAGCTGCGGCACCAGCGTATTTTCGACGCTGCTCCGATCGAGTGGCAGCTCGATACTGCCGTCCGCCAGCACCCGTTCGACGACTTCATAACAGGCAGCACGGGTAACCACTGGTTCAGGCTTGGCGTATTCCAGGTCGTAGATGCGACTGCGGCCGTGGCGCTGCAGGCGAAGGATGTCGCGAAACCCATGGGTAGTCACAAAAGCGATGGGGAATCCTTTTCTTTCGAGCACGGCATTGGTGGCCACTGTCGAGCCGTGTGCTAGCTCGTCGATCGTTTCGATCGGAATCCCACTGTCGACCAGCGCGTTGAATGCGCCTTCGTCGGGTTGTTGCGGTACAGACGGTACCTTGGTGATCGTAATCCCGGCATCACCAATGGCAACGAGATCCGTGAAAGTTCCGCCTACCTCAACACCCAATCGCATCTGAGCCCCCTGATTGTCCCGTCAACTGCAATTCAATACCGCGTTCGCTCACTTGCGAAAACAGGTCGCGGCAGGTCTATTGTATTATGAGAGGCTATCTACAGGAGAGCCCCACATGTCACTGACCCAGGCACCTGGCACGCCGCCAGGTACGTTTCTTAACTTCCCTCTATCACTGGATCTCGACAACCTGAATGCGGACATCGCAATTCTTGGCATTCCCTACGGTCTGCCTTACCGGTCGGACGAGATGGCCAATGACCAGAGTCGGGCCCCGGATGCTATCCGGCAACTGTCTCACCACCCGTCCTACAGCCGGACCCATTACGACTGGGACCTGGGTGGCCCACTGCTCGACAACCGCGATCTCAAAGTCGTGGACTGCGGCAACGTCACCACAGATCTTTTCGACCTGCAGGAACACTATCGCCGGGCGGAACAGGCCGCACGAAAGATCTTCGACGCCGGCACGACGCTGATTACTTTAGGTGGTGACCACGGGATACCCATCCCAGTTATGAGGGCTCTCGAACGCGACGAAACCATTACGCTGGTGCACGTGGACGCCCACCTGGACTGGCGCCACGAAGTCAATGGTGTCACCGAAGGCTACTCCAGCCCGATTCGTCGGGCTTCCGAGATGGACTGGTTCGGCCCGATTGTGCAGATCGGCATCCGGGGTATCGGCAGCGCCCGAGAGGCGGAAGTCGCCGATGCCCATAGCTACGGTGCAGACATCATCACGGCCTATGAGATGCACGAGATCGGGATGAAACAAATACTGGATCGCATTCCCGATGGCGGGCCGTACTACCTGACGATCGACGCCGACGGGCTCGATCCGACGATTATGCCGGCCGTTATGGCTCGAGTACCGGGCGGGCTCAACTGGTTACAGACCTGGCAGTTGATCCACGGCTTAGTCAAAAAGGGGCGCGTACTGGGCATGGATCTGGTCGAAATCGCACCCTCGCACGACCTCGACGGTATGACCCTGGTGCACGCTGAAAGGCTGATCTGTAACTTTATCGGCGCAACGGTTCGCGCCGGCTATTACGACTGACTGCAGCGAATTGACAAGGCAGTTCGTCTACCAAACGGTCTTCATAATGCCGCCGTCGACTACCAGGGTCTGCCCGGTGATGTAGCTTGCCGCATCAGACAACAAAAAAGCGCCGGCCCGCCCGAACTCATCGGTATTGCCAAATCGACCCATTGGTATGGCGGCGCTGCGCTGGGCCCAGCGTTCGTCGAAACTGATCCCCGCAGCATTCGACTGGACCGTGATGTTGGAGCGCAGACGATCGGTGTCGATCGAGCCGGGCACCAGGTTGTTCACCCGGATGTGCTCCGCAGCGAGTTGCTGCGACAGGCTCTTAGCCAGGCTGACCACACCCGAGCGCATCACATTGGACAGCAACAGGATATCGATCGGCTCCTTGATCGATGACGACGTGATCGTGAGGATGGAACCCTGGCCGGCATCACGCATCGACGGCAACACGCTACGGATCATCCGGACCGAACTCAGCAAAGTCAGTTCGAACGCAGCCTGCCAATCATCATCATCGAAGTCGTCGAACCGACCGGGCGGGGGACCACCTGCATTAACAACCAGCCCATCGATACCGCCGAACGCGGCAATGGTGCCATCCCGCCAGGCCTCAGTCGATGCCGGATCGCGGGCATCGAAAGGAAACGACACCACCTCCGCTCCCGTTTCCGAACGCAACCCGGCCGCAGCCTCGTGTATTTTCGGCTCGGTCAGTGCCGCAATCGACACCCGCGCACCGTCGGTTGCCACCGCTCGGGCTATACCATAGCCGAGCCCTCGACTGGCCGCGGCAACCATGATTCGCTTTCCCTCTAGTCCCAGGTCCATTGGATACTCCTTGCGTTGTTGTTAGTCCATACCGGTTTGATTTATTTTCAATATCGAGTGAGACAACAGCCTCAATCCCGATAACGCGCCAGATAATCGGTGTAGCTGTTCTCGAACCCTGCCAACTGCTCGGCCGTGTACGCCTGGTAGTCGATATCCAGCTCAAGATGCTGTTCCGACACCATGCCCCACAACGTCTCCCGCAGGTTTGCGGCACAGCGCATGGCACCGAAACACCGCCAGTCGGCCTCTGCCGCCGGGTGACCCAGATAAGCCTCCAACAGCAGGGTCTCCTCCTGCCGATCGAAGTCGGATATCGCCGCCATGTTGCCCACGTCGAACCAGGCGTTACCAAAAGCGCCGTATTCCCAGTCAATCAGCCAGAGCCTGTGGCCGTCGTCGATAAAGTTGGCGGCGAGCAGATCAGAATGGCAGATGCAGATGCGCGGCTCACCGGTATCCTTCTCCAGAACGGCCGCGATGGTCATCAGACGCTCCAGATCCGGTGGCGGCTTGCCACCTTGTCTCAGCAGAGCGGCGTAATCCCGAAGCACATGAAACACCCAGAACAGGTAACCCGGTCCGCGTACTTTGTGATGCATTTCAGTGTGGACACGTTTGACGATCCCGATGCCCCGTTCCAGGTTGTTCTTCAGATCGTCGGCACCGAAGGTATGTCCTTCGATAAAATCGAAAATCATCACGCCATTGCCGGAGAAATGAAGTTGCGGTGAGATGCCAAGTGCAGCGGCTACCCGGCTGAGTTCAGCCTCGCGGGTGCGGACAACATGATGGACGGCGATGTCATGCCCAAACCGCGCGACGTACTTGCCCCGATCGTCGGTCACTATAAAACTCTGATTGCTCAGTCCGCCGGACAAAGGCTTCAGTGTTGCCGGTCCCGACCAGAACGGCAGTTTGACGATTTGTTCTTCAGCAGTGGGCATTTGTATTCCCCCTTTTGTAGATCAACGAGACAACCATCAACTGCGCATGCGCGCGCCTGTCGGATCATAAAGGGCGCGAAGCGAAATTTCTGCGGGGAAGCGAGTTCCGGCGACATCGAGTTCATAACTGCCGCTGAGCAGATAGTCCGCATCGACACCTTGTTCTCTGCGGACATGACCCAATCCGACCGGACGATTGAAGGTGTGTGCAAATCCTCCGCTCGTGATCCAACCGGCCACTTCACAATCGCGATAAATCGTTTCCCCTCCGAGCAGCGGTTGATCACCCGAAATGGTAAACGTCGCCAGTTTTTTCTTCAGTGGTGCCGAACGCTGTGCGTAAACCGCGTCTCGTCCGACAAAACCGGCTTTGTTCAGATCAAGGGCAAAGCCAAGACCGGCCTCCAGCAGCGTATCGTCCGGCCCGATCTCCGCACTCCAGGCACAGAACTGCTTTTCAAGCCGCAGTGAATCGATTGCCCGATAACCGGCGTTCACCAGGCCGTGCTCTACACCCACGTCATGCAGCGCATCAAATACAGTCAAGAGATATTCGGTGGGCACATGCAACTCATAACCGAGTTCACCGACAAAACTGATCCGTAGAACACGCACCGGTGCACCGGCGATCATCAAGTCCTGCACCGTGCCGAACGGAAATGCATCACGATCCAATTCTGATTCTGCAAGGCGCTGCAGAAGAGTCCGTGACTGTGGACCCATCAGGCCCAGCACACCGTAGGCGGAGGTCACATCCACCACCGAGACATTCTCAGTGGATTGAATATGTCGACCAATATGATCGCTGTCGTGCGTGGCCATGGCCGTGCCTGAAACCAGATAGTAGTCGGTGGGTGAAAGCCTGGCGACCGTAAGGTCACACGCTATACCCCCCTGATGATTGAGCATCGGTGCATAACGCACCGTGCCGGGCGGAACCGCCACATCGGCGGCACAGAGGCGCTGCAGCAGAACTTCGGCATCCCGTCCGCTGACCAGCAGTTTGACAAAGCTCGACTGATCGAATATCGCCACGCGCTCGCGGCAAGCCGTGTGTTCGGCAGCAACTGCCTCATGCCAGTTAGGCCGTCCGAAAGTATAGCGGTCCACGGCAGGTTTACCGTCTTGTGCAAACCAGTTGGCCCGCTCCCAGCCTGACTTACTGCCAAAACACGCCCCGCTCTTTTTCAAACGGTCGTACAACGCGCTGCGACGCAGTGGCCTGCCGGCTTGAAACTCGAAATGCGGCCAGTGCATCACGTAATGATGGCCTTGTCCTTCCAGCACTCGCGGACCGAGCTGCCGATCGGAACGGTGATACGCACTGAACCGACGGATGTCGACCGGCCACAGATCGAACGGTGATTCGCCGTCCCGCATCCACTGGGCCAGCGCCATGCCGGCACCGCCGCCGGCTGCGATACCCATGGCATTGAAACCGCAGGCACAAAAAAGGCCACGCACTTCGGGCAACTCACCCAGAATAAAGTGAGTGTCTTCGGTAAACGAATCCAGACCCCTGAACCAGCGCTTGATACCAACCGTTTCGAGCTGCGGAAAACGTTCGACCATACCCGGCATGAATTGGGCGAAATGCTCGGTCATCTCGGGGAACAGCCTGAATTCGGGATCGTCGACAGACGGTTCCCCGTCATAGGGTATCGGGTTTAACTCGTAACCCCCGGCCGCCAGTCCGCCGACTTCTTCCTTAAAGTAGGTCAAGCGGTCGGGATCACGAATACCCGGCATGTCGGACACGATTCCTTCGATCGGTTCGGTCACCATGTATTGATGGAACGACGGAATCAGCGGAATGTTTGCGCCCGCCCGCCGCGCGATCTCCCGGGACCAGAGGCCCGCACAGATGGCCACCTGTTCACAGTCGATCGAGCCCGATGACGTCTCGATGCCGCTTACTTGGTGATTGTTCAGCGTGATCCCGCGTACCGTGGTGTGTTCGATGATCTTAACGCCCAGTTGGCGGGCACCGCGGACAAGCGCCTGGGTCAGGTCCGACGGGTTCACGTTTCCATCAGAAGGAATAAAGACGCCGCTGTCGATACCCGCTGTGCTCATTGCGGGACACAGTTCGGCGATCTGCTGGGGAGACAAAAACTCGGCATCGACGCCATAAGAACGCGCGGTTGCAACCTGCCGCTCGATCTCGATCCTTCGGTCTTTTGTACAGCACAAGCGAATCGAGCCGGTAGACTTCCAGCCGGTGGGAAAACCTGTTTGCGCTTCAAGCGACTGGTAAAGCTCAACCGAATACTGCAGCAACCGCGTAATATTAGCGCTGGCGCGCAGTTGACCTACCATACCGGCCGCATGCCACGTGCTGCCCGAGGTCAGCTGACCTTTTTCGATCAGCACCACATCACTGATCCCCTGCTTGGCCAGGTGATAGGCGGTCGAGCAACCGGCGATACCGCCGCCGATCACGACCACCTGCGCCTGCGCGGGTTGTGGGGTGGTATTCACACGGGGTCCTGAGTCAACAGCCGGGCAGTGACAGCACTAGCTCAGCGACGCATCGTGGGCAGCACCAGCTGTTCGATCCAGTTGCGCACTTCTAGGGTACGCACATCGGCGTTCATCACGTCACTGTCGATCCCGAGCTGCCAGGCGAGATCCTTGCGCGTGGGGTCCGAATGGAGCGCCTCGAGTCTTGCAATGTAGGTCGCAGCATCGGCCGCGTCCGCGAAAAACGACAGACCGATCAGTTTCTGTGTCCGGCAGTGCATCAATCGCGCCAGTTCATGCAGATCGTATTCCGGGTGGTACTGAACCGCCCACAGCACTCCGCCCTGATGCGTGATGGCCACGGCCTGCACCCGGGTGTAGGCATTGGATGCCAGACACACGGCACCTGGGGGCAAGTGAGTGACCTCATCATCGTGGCTGATAAAAGCATCGAAGACAGCGGGCTTACCATGATAAAGCGGATGACCCTGGCCTTCTGCGGTAAGAAAAATCTTACGCGCTATTCCCATTTCACGGCCATAGGGGTGCGCGACACAGCGCCCGCCTGCAGCCACGGCGCCGATCTGCACCGCCCAGCAGCTGCCGAAACTGGGGACCTGGTGCCGGTAAGCGGCCTTCATGAGTTCGATCTGCGGTATGACGTTGGGGTCGTCTGACTTCCACACGGTGAGGCTGGATCCGGTCCAGGCCAACCCGTCGTATTGTTCGAGCGCGGTGCCGCCGGGCAGACTGACACCGGGGTCTGCGGGGTAGATCACATCCACGGTGCAACCCGGAGACACGCTCTCGAGCATCTTTCGGTAAAGCTCACCGGCCGTCGTGGCGCCGCCGGCCGCCAGATCTTCGCGGCCTTCACGACTGTAGCCGTCGACCACCAGAAAATGGGGTTCCGTACTCATTGCCCGGCGAGCTTCCGAACAATGCCGGGCAACTCACGATGATGCTCGCAGATCGCATCGGCGGTGGTGATTGCCCGGTCCTTATCGCGGGTACCCGTAAACAGGATAGCCTTCATGCCGAGCGCGTGAGCGCCCTTGATGTCGTTGTGATCCCGGTCACCCACATGCACCATTTCTTCGATCGCCACCCCCATCTGCTCAGCCGCCAATGCAAACATGTTTCGGTGCGGTTTGGAGAACCCCACCTCGTCGGAGAATGCGAACCCCTGGAAGTACTGCAGTATGTGATTCATTTCGAGCCACTGTCTCAAACATCGCCCCGGTGACACAATGGCATCCGACACCACGGCAAGCGGAAAGTCCTGTGCCAGGTCTGCGATCGCATCAGAGACACCGTCAATCATATCCGGCGCCACGCTGATCTCCATCTCTTCATACTGCTGGACGACGAAATCCAGCGCGGATTCTGAGAGATTGCGGTCGAGTCCGTTGATCGCAATTTGGAGACGCTCACGCACACACCAGGTGACAAACTGTTCGTGCCATACATGGTTAAACGCGGCATCGGTCGTATTACAGGCCAGCCAGACTTCTTCCTGTGTGATGGGGACCTCATTGTTCAGCGCCTGCCACAACAGGTAACGCCGCTCTTCCTTCTTCGATCGTAGACCCTGAGCCGCCCGCCTGGGTTCGTCTGAATCGTCATGGATTACCGTATCCCACAGGTCAAAAGTCACCGCCTTGATCATACGTCCGTGTCTCCTGTTACTGGTGTGCTGGCCAACCCGGCCCGGCGCAAGGTTACCGCCTGTCTGCGTGTCGTTCAAGATACGCGCCGACGATTTAGTTTGGTGAGTCGCCCCACTCTTGGCACAATAAGCACCAGGTCATACTTTACGCGCCCGATCCCATGCCCGACGATACGCCCAAAGACGCTGCCACTGAGATGATTAGCGACGATCTCGTCGCCTTTGCTGACCATCTTGCGGACACGGCCCGCGATCTGGCCCTTCGTTGTTTCCGGCAGCAGCTGGAGGTGGAATACAAAAGCGATGATACACCAGTCACTACAGTCGACCGCGAAATCGAGCAGGCCCTGCGTCAACAGGTCGCAGACGCTTACCCCGCACACAGTTTTATCGGTGAAGAGTTCGGGCCGCAGGATACAGAATCGCCTTGGTCATGGGTGGTAGATCCGATTGATGGCACAAAAAGTTTTATCACCGGAAAACCGACGTTCGGATCACTGATCGCGCTGCTGCACGAGCGCACACCCGTACTGGGGGTGATCGAAATTCCAGCTCTGAAGGAACGCTGGGTCGGCAACGCCGACCGGGGCACGACCTGCAATCACACCACATGCCGAACCAGCGATACGACTATGCTGGCAGACGCAACACTGTATGCGACAACGCCTGACATGTTCTCAGCCAGTGAACAAAAGCGCTTCGACCACCTGTCGCAGGCCACCTGTTTCCGCGTGTTCGGTGCCGACTGCTATGCCTATGGATTACTGGCAGCCGGTCATGTGGATCTCGTGGCCGAGGCAGATATGGCACCGCATGATTTTCTTGCCCTGGTACCGGTGGTTGAGGGGGCCGGGGGCATAATCACCAACTGGCAGGGCAATCCACTCGATCTGCACTCAAGCGGCCAGGTGCTGGCAGCCGCGAACACCGTACTGCATGAACAAGCACTGGCACGGCTCGACCCGACTGCAGTTTTATGATCACTTCAGTTCTCAGACCTCTGGCCGCACAACTAATCGCTGTGCTGGTATTGCTGTCGTATTCACTCGCTGGCCCCGCAGACCAGAACGATCCCGCACTCGACAGCCTGTTCGATCGATTGGCGACCACCAGCAGCGCCGAAGAAGCCTCGGACATCAGCAACGAGATCTGGCAACGCTGGAGCGCGAACGACGACCCGGACGTCTCACAACTGATGGAAATTGGAATTCGTGCGTTGAACTACAGCACCTATCGCAAGGCGCTGCGCAGCTTTGATCGGGTCATTGAAATGGCGCCTCAATTCGCCGAAGCCTGGAATAAAAGAGCCACTCTTTACTACCACATTCGGGAATACCGGCGGTCGATAGACGACATCAAGGAAACGCTGCGGCTCGAACCGCGCCACTTCGGCGCGTGGTCTGGGCTCGGCCTGGTATCGCTCGCCCAGGAAAACTATCCCGGCGCACTGGTTGCCTTCAAAAAAGCACTGTCGATCAATCCACACATACCCAACATACGCCGCTATGTCCAGAAACTCGAAGACTGGCAGCGGCGCGAGGACGAAGAGAACGCGATCTAGGCGGTTGGGGGCAGAGTCAGAATGCGGTCGAGCCAGACGGACAGTTCCGTCACTTCTTCCTGGCACAGAGAATGAGGCATCGGGTAAGTATGCCAACTCACCGCATAACCCTGTGCGGACAGTAAATCACGACTCGATTCAGCCAGTTTCAACGCGAGTACCGGATCATGCAGCCCGTGAGCCAGAAATATCGGGGTGTGCTGATTGGCCCGGTGCGACTCTGCAGCGAACTGCCCTGTTGCCGGCATATAGGTCGATAGCCCGATGATGCCACCGAGTGTTTTTTCGTAGCGCAGTCCCAGATACAGTGAAACCGCCCCGCCTTGTGAGAAGCCGCCCAGCAGGATGCGTTCTGCGGGAACGCCGCGCTGTTCTTCCCGGCTGAGCAGAGTGCGCACCATACGCGCCGAATCCTCCAACCCATCTGGACACAATCCACGGTCAATGTCGAGACCCGTTACGTCGTACCATCCGCGCATCACCATGCCGTTATTGATCGTGATCGGCCGCATCGGCGCATCGGGCAGCACAAAACGAACCGAAATTCCGACAGGCAACTCCAGCATTTTTGGCAGCGACTCAAAATCCCTGCAGTCTGCACCCAACCCATGCAGAAAGATGATCGAATACACCGGGTCTGGCCCGGTCTGCAGTTCCAGCACTTGGGGATCGTTGTCTGCCATCGTCAGGATTCTAACCGCCGGGGCCTGAGTGCTGTACGGGCGATCGGTTAGGCTCCGTTATACTTGCGCCGAATGCAGCCCGACCCGGTAGACACTGCCTGATGGAACTGCCCACGTTTGATGATGTCAGGGGCGCCGCTGACCGTCTGGCCGGTCATGCCCGCCGCACGCCAGTGCTGATACAAACCCGCCTGGATGACGAAGTCAGTGCTGAAATTTACCTGAAATGTGAAAACTTTCAGCGCATCGGTGCATTCAAGTTTCGTGGTGCGTGGAACGCGATATCGCAACTTGATCCAGAAGCACGCAACCGCGGTGTCGTCACCCATTCCAGCGGCAATCATGGCCAGGCTGTGGCCCTGACCGGACAGTTGTTGGGTATTCAAACCACCGTGGTGATGCCGCAGGATGCGCCGGTGCGCAAACGCGAGGCCACCGAACGCTACGGCGCAACCGTAGTGGACTATGACCCTGCCATTTCTAAACGCGAGGACATTTCAGCAGAACTCGCCCGCGAACACGGTTACAGTTTGATTCCACCGTTCGATCATCCTCATGTCATCGCTGGACAAGGAACCGCAGCGCTGGAGCTGCTGACCGACAGCGGCGAGCTTGACATGCTGCTGGTACCCTGCGGCGGTGGTGGGTTGCTCGGTGGCAACGCCATCAGCACACGCCACCTGCAACCCGGATGCCGGATTATCGGCGTTGAACCTGAACTCGCTGACGATGCTACACGGTCTTTCAGGACCGGTACGCTGCAGCGTGTCGACAACCCGCGCACGATCGCAGACGGAACGCGCACTGAATCCCTGGGCCAGATCACCTTTCCGCTGATTCAGAAACTGGTCGATGATTTCTGCACGGTCACGGAAGAGGCCATTGTCGAGGCCGTACGCTTTCTGTTTCACGAAGTGAAGATCGTGGTCGAGCCTTCCGGCGCGCTGGGTATTGCTGCGCTCCTGTCCGGTGCAGTACCGGCTGCGGGCCGCATTGGCGTGATCGTGAGCGGCGGTAATATCGACGGCGAGACCATCGCCGCGATCCTCAACACCTGATCGAACAGCCTGGGGCCGACCGCGCGCCGGCCTTAGCGCACTAACCGCCCGTTGCGGTTGAATTCAGTGGTACGCTAATGGTCTTGGGCCCGGAATCGGTGCCGTTTTCCGCACCGCCGATAAAATTGGACAGTCGGATACCGCTGTACCACCAGGCGCCGAGGATAATCGCAATCGCCAGCAACACGATGATGATCGAGCGGTAGCGGGTGGACTTTTCTTTCTGCCCAAAACTGGGCCAGCGCTTGCGTTTACCGCTGCCCAGCAGTTCACCACTACCCATCACGGGTACCACCGAACCCAGGGGGGGATGTACCGGCGGCTTCTCGCTGCTGAGCACCTGAACGTCGTCGATTTCCATCAGCCGCGCATAGGCACGCAGATAACCCCGGATAAAAGCTGGCTCCGGCAATCCTGCATAATCACCCGATTCAAGCGCCCGTACGACGTCAACGTCCAGATTCAGGTTGGCCGCGACATCCTCGAGAGACCAGCCATACCCCGTCCTGGCTTTGCGGAGCTGCTCACCCGGACTGGGCGTTTCATCACCGGTAGATTCGGTCGCCATGGCTAAACCTAGAAAAAACAGCTATTAACGAGAACAACTGGAGGGGTATTATAGCAACTCCGCCTGGATCAAAAGGGGCCCAACCGATGTTCGACAACTTCAATCTGGAACTGTTCGGCCATCTGATGCTGAGCAATCCACCATCGCCGATTTTGCGGGATTTCCAGCGCCAGAAACTGTACCGGTTTGAAGAAGCCAGGCTGCAAATGCACCCCTCAAATCAACACCTGTCGCTGCCCGAGTGCACCGCACTCGCCCGCAAGTACAACCCCCGGATTAAGGTGAAAGATGGGCGCGGGCGCCGCCACGCCGGTGCGTCGTTCCAGGACAATTTGATCACCCTACCCCGATGGTCGCGCCAAACGGTGATCGTGCTGCATGAGATTGCCCACACATTGGTTGATGATCGCAAGTATCCGCATCACGGCGCCGAGTTCGTGGGCGTTTTATTTGCGCTGCTCAATCAGGAATCGATCGGCACCATCCCGGAACTCTGTGAAGCCGCCAACCAATCAAAGCTGCGTTATGACCGCAACTGGATCTACCGTTACCCCCATCAGACCCGACGAAGTGCTCGACTGTGAACCCACCAGGACGAAGGCATCACAGGACCTCACCATGAAAGAACTTATAGAACGTTGGGTCGACTCCGGTGATATACAAATCGTCGAGCGCGAAGTTGACCCCAGATTTGAATGCGCGGCGGTCATCGCCCGTGCACAGCGCGAGAGTGACAGGCCGATCCTGTTTCGCAATATAAAAGGCAGCGCACTGCCGGTTGCGAGCAATCTTTTTGGCAGCCGGCAACGGTTGAGTGAATATCTCGGCGCGGGCGATGGTCATTTCTGTCAGCGCTGGGCCACCTTGATGAAGAACCCGGTAGCACCACCGACTGTGGTGCCCGAAGCCGACGGTGAATTCCGCAGCGCCTCGCTGGATGAACTGCCGCAACTCACCTATTTCGAGAAGGATGCAGCCCCCTACATCACTTCCGGGATCTTTCTGGCCAACCAACCCGACACCGGTGTGCCTAATCTCAGCTATCACCGGGGCATGCACATCAGCAATGACGAGGTCCGCGTAAGACTGGGCACCAGTCACGATCTCAATCGTTACCAGGCAGCAGCCGAGGCTAATGGTTCAGCATTGGACGCCGCCATTCTGATCGGCCCGCCCCCGGAAGTCGCCATGGCCGCGGCCTCACCCATCCCGCCCGATGAAAGCGAGCTCGACCTGGTTTCACGCCTGATCGGTGGGCCACTCAAGATGCGGCCGTGTCGCCATGTGGCTCTAGACGTACCCTATGACACGGAGATCGTGATCGAAGGTCGCATTCTGCCGAACGTACGCCGTCCCGAAGGACCGTTCGGGGAGTTTCTCGGCTATTACGTACCACAGGGTGATAATCATGTGCTCGAAGTGCTGGGTGTGACCATCCGGGAATCGGCCACCTACCATGCCCTGGTGTGCGGCTCACCTGAAGACCAGCGTCTGCTGGAACTCGCCCTGTGTAACCGGGTGTTTGCCCACCTCGACGGCACGCTACGGGGGATTCTGGACGTCAGCTGTGTACCGAATCTTTTGAATACCGTGGTCAAGATCGACAAGCATTACGACGGCCATGCGAGACAAGTGATTCTGGGTGCGTTCGGCGTACACCACGACTTCGTCAAAAGCGTCATGGTGGTAGATGCGGACGTAGATCTGAATGATCTTTCAGATGTTTACTGGGCATTTCTAACCCGAGGCCGCGCCGATGATCGCGTCATCATCGTCCCTGACGTCCCAGGTTTCTATTACGGTGAGCGCAAAGAACACTGGGGGCGCATCGGATTCGACTGCACGATGGCAATGGATCGACGGGCCGATTTCGAGCGCAAACAGATCCCCGGAATCGATGACATCGATCTTCGGGACTATGTGGTCTAAGGGCATAGCCGCATACAGATGAGCGATCACATCGCCCAGCTACCGATGTACGACTGGCCCGAGGTTCGACCCGCAACGGATGCCCTGTGGACGGAAATTCGTACCGCACTTCAGAAACGAGGTATCGCATCGCCGGAAACACTGAATCGCAACGAAGCAACGGAAACGGCATGGCTTTCACCACGGCTATTGCTGAGCCAGACCTGCGGCCTGCCGCTGGTCCAGGATTTGCGTGACCAAGTGGCCGTGCTGGGTCGATTTACCTACCAGGATCTGTCCGCAGCCGGGGATTACCACAGTGTAATCGTTGTGCGTCAATCTGAATCGATTGATGACCCCGCGACCTTGCGCGGCCAACGCGCGGCCATCAATCACGAAGACTCCTACTCGGGGAGCCTTGCGCTCAAGCGATGGGCGGCTAGGCTAGCCGGAGAGACCGCTTTCTTTGCCAGCGTTATCGCGACCGGCAGTCACCGGGATTCGGTGTGTGCGGTGGCAAACGGCCTTGCCGATACTGCCGCCATTGATTCTGTGAGCTGGTGTCTCGCGAAGCGTATCGAGCCGGCTGCCCAGAGTCTTAGCATCGTGGCGAAAACCGATGATCGGCCCGGTCTTCCTCTGATCACCCGGACAGGGCACGGCACAAAAACACTTGCGAGCTTTCGTTCAGCACTCGATGAGGCCGTAAAAATGCTCGACCCAGCCAGTCGCAGCTCGCTCGGCATCACAGGCTTTGTACCAGCACACGATCAAGACTACGATGTGATCCATGAAGACCTGCAACAATTTGGGACCACAGCGTTGTGCTGATGATCACAGTTTATTGATTATTATCACCGCTTTGGCACAGTAATAATTTGAGACTCTTTATTATAGGCAGTATTGGACGGTCTTAGCCGGGTCGACTATATTTCACGCCAGTGCCAAGATCAGCGGTTCAGGGCATAGTGGGGCCGTAGCTCAGCTGGGAGAGCGTCGCGTTCGCAATGCGAAGGTCAGGAGTTCGATCCTCCTCGGCTCCACCAATTCTTCCCTTCTTTTTCAAAGGTCTAGCGCGGGTAAATGTTCCCACGGTTCGTAGGCAATCCTTATTTGGCACATTTTTGGCACAGTGAGGATGAAAGATGGCTACGATCAGAAGCAGGGGTAAGAAATACCATGTTCAAATCCGAAAAATCGGATATCCACCAGTCACTAGAAGTTTCAGCAGTATGTCTGTTGCGAGGCGATGGGCAAAGTCTACCGAAGCTGATATGGAAAGAAGGCTTCCAGTATGCATCCCTAACCCTTTCACTGTTGGCGACCTTCTAGAACGATATGAATTAGAGGTAATACCTAGCCACAAGGGTAACCAGCGGGAGATTTACAAGTCCAGAACCCTCAGAAAGTATTTCTCTCAGATCAGACTTTGTGATCTCTCTCCATCGGATGTTCGTCAGTACCGAGATATCCGACTAAAAACCATTTCCCCAACAACTCTGAAAAGAGAGTTGGCTGTATTAAGCAGTGCAATAAATCATGCATCGAAAGAATGGGGAATATTTGTCAGTACGAACCCCGTAACCGCGATATCTATTCCTCGAACTGCAAATTCTCGTACTCGTAGACTAGAAGCCAGTGAAGAGAACAGGCTGTTATCAGCATCAAATGGCGAACTACGACGGATCATCATAATTGCACTAGAAACAGGTATGCGTAGAGGGGAGATTCTGAATATCAGGAAAAGTCATATCGATTTCACCCTTCAAATCCTTCTCATTCCCCTGACCAAGACAGATACACCCCGCACCATACCGCTTTCCTCAAGGGCTGTAGTGAGCCTTAGAGAGCAAATAAGCATCTCTGGAAACATTGCTCCAATACGAGAGACTCCCCTATTCTCATTGTTGCCTGACAGTCTTTCTCAGGCTTTCAGAAGGCTATGTAGAAGGTTAGATATACAGAACCTGCACTTCCATGACCTGCGCCATGAAGCCACATCAAGGTTATTTGAGAAAGGATTGAACCCAGTAGAGGTGGCTACGATTACTGGACATAAAGATACAAGGATGCTGATGCGATATACGCATTTAAAGGCAGAGGATTTGGTGTGGAGATTGAGTTAAGGTTAAAGCTTGAACCACAAGACTGTATCTGGGCTTTGTGCTTAATCCCGGTCAGACATTCTGAAGTGATCCAGTACCATCGCTTTGGAATGACTGGCCTGACAGGAGGCTACGAAATGAATCTTCTTAAGACAAAAAGTTGGTCTGCCTTTGATTTGGTATGGTTCAAAATAGCGTGTGTCACATTTGGACTCCTTGTTGGCGCTTTCCTTTCCAATTACGTGATCCAATCGGCCTGGTTAATCGGTGTCATCTTTATCTTGACCTATATCAAGACTGTTCACTTCTACTTTTTTTCTAAGGCATAAGGCAGATAGAACAGATTCAAGCAAACGGAGTGCGTCAGTATGAGTAACGATCCAACAAAAGCAGCTGATCGTTGGAACATCGGGAGGTCGAACCTCCTATACAACTTAGTTTATTTACTGGTGGCCTTAACAGTAAGTTATCTGTTCAACTTAACTTTTCTTGCAGCAGTGCTATGGTGCTTACCGCTTATACCTGCATGGTGGTTGCTCAAAAAACGATT
>ENA-ORDI01000290-ORDI01000290.1-marine-metagenome-genome-assembly--contig:-NODE-290-length-36217-cov-5.242280_pt1 | contig 36217 bp, 32 predicted proteins | sample MGYA00248628_ERZ508525 | MGnify/ENA primary metagenome ERZ508525 (study PRJEB26195, sample SAMN05422138) | marine metagenome | isolation source: East of Porto Seguro, South Atlantic Ocean | place... | reverse complement strand
ACGCCCCCAAAAGGGTGCCCAAAGTCTGTGCTAACGCGGCCAAAACAAAAAGAGTTATCAGCCAGAATTTTTGGGAACAATAATCCGCGACCGTTGCAAATTCGAAAACTTGACCGGTGGCGGTGGCGGTGGATATTTTGGTGGCGGTGCTGGAGCTAATAGTACAGGTGGTGGTGGTGGATCAGGTTATATTGGTGGTGTGTCTGATGCTGAAACTATTGCCGGTAATGCAACTATGCCAAACCCTGATGGTGGTACCATGACCGGGCGTGAAGGAAATGGTGTAATAATAATTTCATGGTAATTGGAAATTTGTCCTTGGTAACCTTTCCATTTGTCAAAAACACATAATCCTGTAAATTCGCGGGCCTTTTTAATAAGAATATATAATAGATATAAATTATTGAGGAATTAATCATGAGTCGCATATGTGATGTAACCGGAAAGAAACCGATGTTCGGGAACAATGTGAGCCATGCCCACAACAAAACCCGCCGTCGTTTTAATATCAACCTCCAGAAAAAGCGTTTCTGGCTGGCTGACGAAAGCCGCTACATTACCCTCAATGTTTCTACCCAGGGTTTGCGCCTGATCGATAAAAAGGGCATTCGCCGGGTGGTCAATGATTTACGGGCCCAGGGGAAAAAGATCTAACCTCCGTTTAAGAATTTTAGTGATAATAAAACAGCCCTTAATACGAGGGCTGTTTTGTTTTTAGCTTCACTTGCCAGAAGCAGCCGCATCTATGCCAACCAGCAGCTGCCTCTACTTATGTTGTGTATGTCTAGATTTCTATTATACTCCTGTTAATCCTGCTGCCGGCGGATAAAGGCCGGTACATCCAGGTCTTCACCATATATTGGCGAGTTTGTATCATCAAATTTGAAGGAAGGTTTTGGTGCTTCCATCTGCAGCGGTTCGGCGGCCCCTGTGGGCGGTTCCTGCTGCCGGCTGAATACCGGTGCATTGATCTCTTCCTGTAGTTCCCGTGTATGGCGCTGTGTTGATATGACTACCTGTTCCACTGCCGGTTCGCTGTCAGCGATGTGCTCTCCGTGGTTGAAACCAGTAGCGATAACCGTTACGCGGATCTCATCACCGAGGGAGGGGTCGATAACAGCACCAAAGATGATATTGGCATCTTTACCTGCTTCTTCAAATATGATGTTGGTGGCAGCATCCACTTCCAGCAGGGTCAGATCCGGACTGCCCGTAATGTTCACCAGGACGCCCTGGGCACCACTGATAGAGGCATTATCCAGCAAGGGGCTGGAGATCGCCTGCTGGGCGGCCAGTACGGCCCGTTCTTCACCTTGAGCCACGCCCGTGCCCATGATCGCTTCGCCCATCTTCTTCATGATCGTTTCCACGTCCGCAAAATCCAGGTTGATCAACCCATGGACATTGATCAGGTCTGAAATTCCTTTCGCCGCCTGGTGCAGGATGGAATCGGCCATTTTAAATGCTTCTACAACGGTGGTATCTGTTTCCACGATGGACATCAGCTTCTGGTTCGGTATGGCAATGACCGTATCGCAGGTCTTGCGCAGTTCTGCTATACCCTCGAGGGCCCGGCTCATTCTTTTCGGCCCCTCAAAATTGAACGGTAAGGTAACAATCCCCACGGTAAGGATACCCATATCCCGAGATAGTTTGGCCACCATCGGTGTAGCGCCTGTACCCGTGCCGCCACCCATTCCGGCCGTAACGAAGGCCATATCCGCATCTTCCAGGATAGCTTGTATCGCGTCCTGGTCTGTTTCTACGGCTTCCCGGCCAATCTCGGCCTGTGCCCCGGCTCCAAGCCCCTTGGTGAGATTCTTACCAATTTGTATCTTATGTTCAGCCGCATTGTTCTCCAGGTCCTGGGCGTCCGTATTGATGGCAATAAAGTCCACCCCCTGCATCCCGGCCTGGATCATGCGGTTGGTGGCGTTTCCGCCGGCACCGCCGATACCGATTACTTTTAATTTCGCTTTTTGTTCTGCTAGACTATCGAACTCAAACAGCATATAATTGCTCCTTCCTTGGTTGGTTAGGTTTGGCTTTGGTCATGTGGTTCATGCAAAAAGTCCTCTGACCCAATCTTTGATATTTGTCACTGCCTTTCCAATCGGGGATAAACCTGTTTCCTGTATCACCAGATCACTGGTAACGCTGGTCCACTGGGTCAGCCCTATGGCTGCGGTAAAATCAGCGGTGGAGGCAATATCCACCGCACCGCTAAAATTCTTTGGTCGTCCGATCCGGACCGGCATATTGAATTTTTCCTGGGCCAGGGGCACCAGGTTGCGCAGCATGGCGCCGCCGCCGGTCAGCACCACCCCGTAGGTCAGATGGTCGTGCACGTCCGCCCGCGCTATTTCCCGGCCGATGAGCTGGATCAGCTCGACCATGCGCGCTTCCACGTAGCGGGATAATTCATGTTCCGATACTTTGCGGGCAATACCGCCGTTTTTCACCGGTAGATCAAATTCAAGTTCGGTCGATGACATGGAAGCCTTGGCCGAGGCGTATTTCAGCTTGATCTGTTCCGCGTCTTCCATCCCGATCTGCAGCATTACCGCAATATCGTTGGTCACCGCGCTGGCGCCCACCCCGATCACGGCCGAGTGCCGTACACCGCCATCATAGAACACGGTAATATCTGTCGTTCCGGCACCAATATCCACTACCGCCACGCCCAGTTCCTTTTCATCCGTATCCAGCGTAGCGATGGCCGAAGCCAGGGCTTGGAATACCAGTCCTTCCACGTCAATGGCCATTTCATGAACGCAGTTCACCAGATTCTTTGCCGTGGTGGCGGCCATGGTGATCAAATGTACTTTTGCTTCCAGGCGCCGCCCGGACATACCCACCGGATCCTTGATACTGTCCATCGTATCGACCAGGTATTCCTGGGGCAGGATGTGCAGGATCTCCCGGTCAACGGGCAAGGATACTGCCTTGGCCAGTTCCAGCACTCGGGATACATCGTTCTGGGTAATTTCCTGTTCCATAGGTACGTTACGGGCACTGCCTTTTTGAATGGCAATGGCGCCCTGGGTATTGATCCCACGAATGTGATCACCGGAGATGGAAAGCATGGCCCGGTTCACCTTTATACCGGCCATCAGTTCGGCTTCCCGTACGGCAGCTTCGATGGCGTCCATGACCCTGTCCCGGTGCACGATAGAACCTTTCTTGATGCCCTGGGAAGGGGCATTGCCTACACCGAGGATCTTGTTCGATCCTTCATCTGAATTTATCTCGGTGATCGCGCAGCATATTTTTGCCGTACCAATATCGATCCCGATCTGGGTATTCTTATCGCTGACTTTCATGCGCTGCTTCATACACGTTCCTTGGCGATGACCTGGTTGTCGTAACGCAGGTCCAGATATTTATAGTCACTCAATTGCCGTTTATTGCTCAGGGAAAGTTCAAATTTGCCCAGGATCTGTATCTTGGCCCAGACATCCGTGTTGCCCAGGATCACCTTGGTGGGATACTGGGCCAGGATGATCACATATTCATCATTGGCGTTCAGGGTAACCTCGGAGATGTTGCTGTACAGTGCCGGGTAATAATCGAGGATGCGGGTGATCAGCTCCATGGTTTCCTGTACTTTTACCGAAACGGTTTGCTGTCCTGGAGGGTATAATTCTTTGGCCGGGTTAAAGCCCGATAAACAGGGTACGAGAAAATCATTGGCCTGGCCCTTGTCCGGTAGGATAATACCTTCCCGGTCGATCAACAGCACCGGTTCAACGTTCAGCATAGCCACGGGCTGGCGTTCCACGATCTCGATGGCTAGGGTGGCAGGGTATTGCCGTGATACACGAGCAGCCTTTACGTAAGGATGGCTCTCGATCAGCAGGCTTACTTCCCGGAGATTGATCTCTTCCAGTTCAATGCCCATTAATGGTTCCAGCTGGATCTGGTAGTCCTCTTCAGGAATAATGGAATAACCCGATATATTGATCTGCCGCAAATGGGACAGCCTGGTGTAGCTGGACCAGGTAAATGAAGCATAGATGAGGAACATTATTGACAGGGTAAGCGTGGTGCCGATTAGCGGTTCTAGGTTCAGCTGTTTTTTCTTTTTCTTGCGTATCATATGGTGAATGTACCGGGTGCAAACCCCAGTGTTTTAATTTCCAGTTCCAGGTTTACATCAAACTTTTCTTGGACCGTTTTTTTGGCCAGGCGGATCAGGGCCACTACATCCGCTGCCTTGGCCTGGCCGTGGTTCACAAAAAAGTTGGCATGCTTGGGTGATATTTCCGCATCCCCCTGCCGGGTGCCTTTCAATCCGGCCTGGTCGATCAGATAACCAGCGGCCAGGTCCGGTTTCGGATTTTTAAAGACACTGCCTGCAGAACGATACCTTAATGGTTGGGTATCTTTGCGGCCCTGACTTGCCTGGGCCCGCTGGGACTGAATTTCCTCCGCCGGTTTCTCCGTCAGGGTAAATGCGGCCGAGACCAAGATCTCGTCCGCTGGAAACGTGGAATGACGATAGCTGAAATCGATCTCGCTTTGTTTATAGGTCTTGGTTGTACCGTTCATGGTCATGACGTTAATCGTGTCAAGGCAATTGGATATTTCCCCCCCAAAGGCACCGGCATTCATCACCAGGGCGCCGCCCAGGGTGCCGGGGACACCGATCATACTCTCCAGGCCGGTCAGATTCCGCTTGGTCGTTTCTTTTACCATTTTACCGAGCATAACGCCAACTTCCGCCTCTATGCGGCTGCCCTCAATACTGAGGCGGGTGAATGATTTCCCCAGGGTGATTACGATGCCGTCAAACCCTTCATCGGCCACCAGCAGGTTTGAGCCGCTGCCGGAAAAAAATGTGGGGATATTATTTTCCTGGGCAAAGCGCAGGATCGCCGCTAGGTCTTCCTGGTCTGCCGGTGTAATGTAGGCTCGCGCCGGTCCACCGATACCGTAGGAGGTATGTTTAGCCATGGGCTCATGTTCAAGAAATGTACCCGTAACTGTTTCCTTCAGCATGGTAAACGCGTCCAAATCAGGCCGCTGCCTCAATTTTCTCAAGATGGTTCATGTAGGACTCCGCATAGCGCCAGATATTCCCAGCACCGAGGGTAATGATCATGTCACCGGGCTGGCGCAAATTATCTAATGTTTTTTCCAGTTTATCCAGGCTCTCGATATATTGAATATTGCGATGGCCCGACTCCTGCGCGAAATCAGCGACCATTTTGCCGTTCACACCCTCAATCGGCTCTTCCCGGGCCGGGAAAACATCGCTTACCACCAACACATCACTTTCCATAAGTGCGATGGCAAAATCCTGGTAGAAAGCCTGCGTGCGGGTGTAAAGATGGGGTTGAAATACGGCAATGATGCGCCGTTTCCAGCCATTTCTCGCCGCGGTGAGTGTGGCCCGCACTTCCGTGGGATGGTGGGCATAATCGTCCACGACCATCACATCGCCGGACTCACCCTTGATATCAAACCGCCGCCGCACACCCTTGTATGATTCCAGCCCGGCTGCTATATCGTGGAAGGGGACACGTATTTCCACGCCCAGGGCGATCGCCGCTAGGGCATTCTGCACATTATGTTCGCCCGGCACCTGCAGGTGAATTACACCCTGGTTTTTGCCTTTGTGAAAAACGGTAAAGGTGGTCTCTGCTTCATGCTGAACTATATCCTCAGCGTAGAAGTCGCTGGCATTGGTTAATCCGAACGTAATTACTGGTCGTTTGATATTGACCATGATCGCCGCTGCCGCAGGGCTTTGATTTCCGATGATCACGGCGCCATAAAACGGGGAGGCATTGGCGAATTGGGTAAATGCATTTTGCACATCATCCAGGTCTTCATAGCAATCGATGTGCTCAAGTTCTATGTTTGTTATGATAGCGATCGTGGGCTGCAGGGAAAGGAAACTGCGGTCAAATTCATCGGCCTCCACCACAATAATATCACCGGCGCCCAATAAGGAATTGGTATCGATATTGCGCACCAGGCCGCCCACCACCAGCGTGGGGTCTAGCTTGGCCTGGCTGAGCATCGTACCCACCATGGAAGAAGTACTAGTTTTTCCATGGGTACCAGCTACACCGATACTGGTTTCTTTCAGGGCGATCAGTTCCCCGAGCATTTCTGCCCGGCGAATAACGGGAATACCTTTTTTCTGGGCAGCGATAACTTCCGGATTGTCTTTCTGTACCGCACTGGAGTAGACCAGCACATCCGCATCGGTGACATTTTCGGCAGCATGTCCCTGGGCTACTTCCGCACCTTTATTTTTCAATTTTTCGATCACGGCGGAATCGTTAATATCCGATCCAGCGATCTTGAAACCCAGGTTCAATAACAGTTCAGCGATACCGCTCATGCCGATTCCACCAATACCTACAAAGTGTAATTTCTTAACGTGCCGGAACATCAGCTGCGGGCGACCTCAAAAATTTTATCGACGATATCCTCCGTGGCTCTCGGTTTCCCCAGGCTAAGTGCCTGGGCACCCATGGCGGTCAATTTGTCCTCATCATCCAATAGTCCTATGATCGTTTCCTGCAGGTTGGCAGTGGTCAGGTCGGCTTGCTGAATCATTACTGCCGCACCGGCCCGGACCAATGTTTTCGCGTTCTTTGTCTGATGGTCTGCGGCAGCGTTGAGGAGGGGGAGGAGGATGCTTGGCATACCGCAGACCGATAACTCAGACAGTGTTAACGCACCAGCTCGCGCCACAGCAATATCACTGAGGGCGTAGGCGTGGGCCATTTCTTTGATGTACGGTTTGATCCTTACCGTATCACTTTCCAATTCTTTTAGGGCTTCATAATTATTGGGGCCAGTCTGCCACAGCAGCTGGATGCCCCGGTCTTGCAGGGCCGGCAGGACGGGCTGAATGGCCCGGTTCAGGGGTACAGAGCCCTGGCTGCCCCCCAAGAGAAAAACAGTTTTACGTTCGCTGTCCAGCTGGAATAATTCGGAACCTGTTGTTTTTGATCCATTGCGTATTTCGCTCCGCACCGGATTGCCCGTGACCTCTATCTCTGTATCCACATAGGCCCCGATGTCGCTGGTACCGGCATACACCGCTGTCGCTGCTTCAGCAAACAACCGTGTGGTCAGACCCGGGTATGAATTCTGTTCCTGGATCACAGTAGGAATTTTCTGTCCAATACCCACTTTGATCGGCAGGGCGCTGGCGTACCCTCCCGTCCCTACGATCACATTGGGATCCAAGGTTTTGCACAGCGATCTTACTTTCAGCAGGGCCAGTGGAACACGGCCCAATAGCAATAGATTCCGTCCCAGACTGCGCGCTGAAAAGGAGCGCTGCAGACCGCTGATCGGCAGGAGAGTGTGGGGCAGGCCCCGCTCGGGCAGGACGCGGGCTTCAAGGCCAAATTTTGACCCGACATAATGTACGGTTGCGTCGGGTTTGCGATTCGTGATCTCCGCACCGATCGCTAATGCAGGGTAGAGGTGTCCGCCTGTTCCACCGCCGGCAATCATAAAACGCAAGTCCTCATCCATATACCCGCGGACTCCAGCCGCTTTTGTGTATTAATGACCGTTTGGCCTGGCTGATATTCAGCAAAATGCCCATACCGATTAAGTTGATTACCAGACCGGATCCACCATAACTAATCAGTGGCATCGACAGGCCGGTGGTTGGTACAACGCCGGTGACAACCGCCGCATTAATAAAGCCGTACAGGATAAAATTGAAACTGATCCCGATCGCCAACAGGATCCCGAAGGTATCCATGCTTTCCTTGGCGATCTTGATCCCGCGCTGAAAAATGAATAGAAAGATCGATAGGATGAATACAGTGCCCACTAAACCCAGCTCTTCACCAATAATGGCAAAAATAAAATCCGTGTGCGGCGTGGGCAGAAAAAGATTTTTTCCCAGGCTGTTTCCCAGTCCTAGTCCTATAAAGCCGCCATTCCCCAGACTGATCAATGATTGTTTGATCTGGTACGATTCTTCCACACCGGCAGATTCCCCGTAGAAATAGGTCAGGATACGCTGCAGCCGGTACGGTTTCATGAGTATGATCGCTGTTAGTACCAGTAAAGATGTAGCACCGGTGGCCAGGAGATGCGATATTCGCGCGCCGCCGACGAAGAGCATCATGAACCCTATCAGACCGATCATGGCCGCTGTACTGAAATCAGGCTGAATAACAATCAGTCCCATCACCACAGCCATGATACCAATGGGCAGGGCGAAACCATTATAGAAATCCTTGATCTGCTCCTGGTAATGATCCACGTATGCGGCCAGAAAAATGATCACTGCTAGCCGGGCAATGTCTGAAGTCTGGATCGAAAAACTGCCCAGGTAGAGCCACCTTGCTGGGGAAGAGTTGCCCTGCAGTAAATAGCTTAATTTGGTGATCAGCAGCAGCGCAATGGATCCGATCAGAAGATATTTAGCTGCAATTTTCAGGTTCCGGTAATCGATCGTCATGACGGCGAACATCATGGTGACACCAACCAGCAGTCGTTTTAGATGGGCTTGCAGGTATACGGTGGCCGTTACCCGCTGGGTCTGGTCCAGGGATATGGAATTGCTGGCGCTGAACAGCATTACTGTACCAAAAATGCAGAGCAGGACAACAGCCCCCAAAAGATGATGATCATATTTTTTGGAAATGACATCCAGGTACCTCATTAAGCCTTTTCCATAACGGTTACCAGGGATCGAAAATGGTCACCCCGTTCTTCAAAATTCTTGAATTGGTCAAAACTCGCACAACCTGGAGACAGTAATACAACGTCTCCAGGTTGGCTGCAGTTCTGGGCAAGGTTCAGGGCTTCTTTGAGATCCATTGCCGAGGTAGATCTCACCGCATCCCTTAATGTGGTGAGGATTAACTCCTTTGCTTGCCCAAATGCGATCACTTCTTTGAGGTTGTTATGGGTATGAGGAAGGAGTGATCTGAAATCGCCACCCTTATCCAGGCCTCCGAGGAGTAGGATAATTGGTTGCGAGAAGCTTTCCAGCGCGACCTGCACGGCATCAAGGTTGGTTGCCTTGGAATCATTGATGTAGGTCACGCCGTTGATCTCAGCAACCAGCTCCAGGCGATGGGGTACACCGCTAAACTGGGACATGGTCGCTTTGATTGTTTTATTGGGAACGCCCATCAAATGGGCGGCTGTAGCCGCTGCCAGTGCATTGGCGAGGTTATGTTTCCCCGGCAGGGCCAGCTGGTCCATTTCAATGAGTGTAGTGTGTTCTTCTGTATAAATTTTGGTGCGGTTTGGTTGAAAAATCGCCTCCGGGTGATGGCCTAGACCGAAGGCGATTTTTCGAGAGATGGACTCCGCAATTTCCTTTACCAAAATAGTGTCATCGGCGTTATATACGATGAAATCTTCTGCTGTCTGCCGGGACCACATGTTCATTTTTGCCGCAATATATTCCTTCATGGATGGATAGCGGTTCAGGTGGTCCGGCGTTATATTGAGAAATATGGCAATATAGGGTTTGAAGTGCTCGATGAATTCCATTTGAAAACTGGATATTTCCAGGACCCAGACCCGTTTCGGATCTGGATCTTCCAGATCATCCAGGACCATGGCCGTGAAGGGGATACCGATGTTGCCGGCCAGTATACTGTGGAGATCATCGGTCTGGATCATTTCGGCCAGCAGATGGGCAGTCGTGGTTTTGCCGTTGCTGCCCGTAATGGCCAGGATCGGCGCTTCAGTGAACCAGCTGGCAAATTCGATCTCGCTGACAATAGGTATTCCGCTGGACTGTGCTTTTTGCGCCAGTTCTGAATCTTGGGCGATACCGGGGGAGATGATCCACAGATCCGCAGCATAGATCTGGTCGCTGTGCTGACCCAGCTCACCACTAATGCCCAGAACTATTAAGTCTGTGAGCGTACCTTGCAGTGCCGGGGTATCCTGATTATCGCTCACAAAAACGTCTGCTCCCTGCCGTACAGCCAGTTTCGCCGCCGCTGCACCACTCATAGCCAACCCCAGAATGACAATTTTTTTGCCACGAATTTCTATGGTAGCTCGGTCATGGATTTTCATTAGCGTATCTTGAAAGTGGTCAGTGAGAATAAAGCCAGTAGGATGCCGATGATCCAGAAGCGGATCACTACCCGGGATTCCGGCCAGCCCTTGAGTTCATAATGATGGTGGATGGGTGCCATTTTGAATATGCGCTGACCCGTCCCGGTTCGATTTTTTGTCCAGCGGTAATAACTTACCTGCAGCATAACACTCACCGCTTCCCAGACAAAGACGCCGCCGATTATGACCAATAATAATTCTTTTTTCAACAGCACGGCCAGCGTACCCAGGGCTGCGCCGGTGGAGAGGGATCCGATATCACCCATGAATACTTCCGCCGGATTGGCGTTGAACCATAAGTAGCCGATGCAAGCGCCGGTGAAGGCCGCGGTGAAGACAGTTAATTCTCCCGCTCCGGGGAGATAAATAATGTTCAGGTAATCTGAAAAGTCCACCCGGCCGCTGATGTAGGCGATCACTGAAAAAACAGAGAAGCAAATGGCCAGCAGTCCGGCCGCCAGGCCATCCAGGCCATCCGTAAGATTCACGGCGTTCGATGTACCCGTGATAACCAGGATGATCATCACTGGATAGAAGATACCTAGATCCAGTTCATAATTCTTGAGGAAGGGAATACTGGTGACCGAGCGAATATTATCATATTCTTGCGCATTATAAAGCCACAGACTGATCAGGATACCCAGTGTTATTTGACCGATCAATTTGTACCTGCCGATCAGTCCTTTTTTAACTTTTTTGACCACTTTCAGGTAATCATCCAGAAAACCGATACCGCCCATCCAGATCACTGCCAACAACATGATCTGAATGAAGGTATTGGATAGATCGGCAAACAGAAGGGTCGGGAGGACCACAGATCCAAGGATTATGATCCCCCCCATAGTTGGCGTGCCCTTCTTACCGAGGTGGGATTCGGGCCCGGATGGGCGTATTTCTTCACCAATTTGGTGATAACGCAGTTTGTGGATAATCCATGGCCCGATGAGGAAGCTTATGAAAAGCGCCGCAAGCGCTGCAGACGCAGACCGAAAGGTGATATACTGTAACAGGTTGAGCGGCGAAAAATGGGTCTTTAGGGGTAGCAGAAGTTCGTAGAGCATTAATTCACCAGCGTATCAATAATGGTTTCCATGGCCATGCCCCGGGACCCCTTTACCAAAATTTTGTCACCGTCCTTGATCACGTTTTGTAGCGCGGTCTCCAGCTCTTCTTTGGAATCAAAATGGGCATGCTCAGGGCCATCTACCATGGTGGTGTCGGTGGCAATTGTTTCCGCGCCGACTGTATAAACCAGGTCGAGGTCCGCTGCGGCGCATTTTTGCCCAACTTTGGTATGCTGATCCTCTGATTGGTCCCCCAGTTCAAACATATCGCCAAATACCAGGATCCGGCGACCGTTGCCGGAAAAGCCGGTTAGGTAATCAATAGCCGCTATGGTTGATTCCAGGTTGGCGTTATAGGTATCATCAATAATGGTCATATTCTTGAATTTTTTTATGGCACAGCGACCCTGCGGTGGCTGGAAGGAGGCAACCCGGTCTCGAAACAGATCCCAGGGGACATTCAATGAATCGGCGATAGGGGCACAGGCAATGATATTCTTGGCGAAGGAGAAGTTGCTTGACCCTGTATAAATATCTTCAGCAGCCACCGTCAGGGAGAGAGTACCATCCGGTTCAGTATGAATATCCGCAGGATAATCACATTCCGCAGTCAACCCAAAGGTGATCGAATTTTTTGGCTGGGTCATTTCTGCGATCCGGGGATCCGTCAGGTTTACAAAAGCCGTACCTTTATCGCTCATGGCCCGGAATAATGCTGCTTTTGTATGGGCCACTTCTTCAATTGATCCAAATCCTTCCAGATGGGCCGGGGCAATATTTGTGATCAGACCGTGGGTCGGGTGGGCAATACTGCACAAGGCCCCAATATCGCCGGGCTGGTTGGCGCCCATTTCCAGGATGCTGATCGAATGAGCCTGCATCATCTGGAACAGGGTAAGCGGGAGACCGATGGATGTATTGTAGTTACCCTCCGTGGCGTGCACAGCAAATTGGGCGTTGAAAATATGCCGCAATAATTCTTTTGTGGACGTCTTGCCATTGGATCCGGTTATGGCGATCACAGGTATATCAAACTGACTGCGCCAGCGGGCCGCAACAGCACCGATAGCTTCTACCGGATCATTCACCAATGCTTGATACACATCTGTTTCAACAGGGCGGGCCACCAGTACGGCTGTCGCGCCATTTTTGACAGCGTTATCAACGAAATCATGACCGTCGACCCGTTCACCAGCAATAGCGATATACAGGTCACCGGTCCGACATTCCCGGCTGTCTGTGGAAATTCCACCTGCCAGGGGAATGGTATGACCCGTAATCGAACGGAAAACCACTTCAAACTGGGTCGGGTCAGGTAAACTAATGCGCATCCCGAAACTCATTAATTATTTCCAGGTCTGAATAGGGCATCTGCTTGCCGTTTATTTCCTGGTAATCCTCACGGCCCTTGCCCAATATGACCACTACATCATTTTCTGCTGTCCCTTCCAGGGCCTGCCGCAGGCCAGCACCGCGATCATCAAAAACAGCGTATTCCTGTCTACGAAAACCACTGAGAATATCTGCGGTAATCGCGGCCAGTTCTTCTGTCCGGGGGTTATCCGGCGTAACATGGCAATAATCGCCAAATTTTTCCGCACTGGCTGCCATTTGTGCTCTTTTGGTCTTATCCCGGTCACCGCCGCAGCCAAAAACGATATACATACGTCCCGGTTCAACAACCATATCCTTGATCGTACTAAGAACTTTATCATAGGCATCGGGCGTATGCGCATAATCAATAAGCGCTGTTGCCCCGGAACGCAGCGCAAATGATTCCATACGACCAGGGATGGATGAACATTGCTTTAATCCATTTTCGATTGCTTCTTGTGTCAAACCCATAGCGCTGCCCGCAGCTGTCGCGCAGAGAATATTTTCTGCGTTGAACTTGCCGATCAGCAATGAGTCAACCCTATAAGTAATTTTCCCGGCCTGTATTGTCCCATGTATCCCAGTCAGAGAAATCTGATAATCCTTGAAAAATACGTCCCCAGTTTTTGCCAGGGCCGTGGCCACGACCGGGACAGTACAATTGTCGGAAACCGCCTGACCATATTCTGTTTCCATATTCACGATGGCTGTTGCCGATGGGGGAAGTGCTGTAAATAATTTTAATTTCGCTTGAAAATAATCAGCCATCGTACCATGATAGTCCAGATGTTCTGGCGATAGATTAGTAAACACTGTATAATTGAAATCCACGTCAGCCACCCGGCTTTGGTCTATGGCGTGAGAACTTGCTTCCATCACAATATGCGTGAATCCATCCTGATGCAGCTCAAATAATACCTTATGCAAAGCGATCGGATCAGGGGTAGTAAGCGTTTTCTCCAGGGGGTAGCCCTCGGCGACTGTACCCAAGGTACCGATCTGGGCAGTTTTACTGCCCGCCGCATTGAGCATGGCGACGATCAGGCCGGCGGTGGTGGTTTTGCCATTGGTCCCGGTAATGCCGACCACTGTCATATCCCGGGAAGGGTGCCCATAATATTCAGCTGCCGTGAGGGATGCGGCCCGCCGCGGATTGGCAACCTTGATTTGAGGTACAGGTAGTTGGCCTACATCACGGCCATTGGTAATTACGGCCGCGGCGCCATTAGCGATGGCCTGCGGTATAAAATCATGCCCATCTAAATTGGTACCATGAATGGCAATATAAAGATGGCCTGGGTTTACCTGATCCGAATGGGTGGTAATGCCGTGAATAAGCACGGCCGGCACATCGTTTTCCGGACTAATTCCCTTTACTAACTGATCCAGTGTTCGATTCATTGCAATCCTATAGTGCATATAGACCCCGCTGCCAGGAATGTTCCAGGTTTTGGGCTCTGCCATTGAACTTGACCGGAACCGCTGAATTTTGTCTGATAGCCAAATTGACGGAGAACTACCTTGGCCTGCAGCAAACTCATGCCGCGCACATCCGGAACCACATTTTCATTTTGTGCGATTTGAGTAAAAACTGCCCGGGTTGAAAGACTCTTTGGGAACAGGCCTGCTTTTTCCGGTTCATTGCGATACGCATCCACCATCAACAGCGGTTCCTCTTTATCTTTGTATTTGTCTTTCAGGATCTGGATTGAGTCGTCCATATTGATGATCCGTTTGATGACCCTGCGGAAAATTGGCGCCGCCCCAATACCGCCCCAATGAAAACCATAGCGTGGTTCATTGAGTACAAGAACACCGACGACCTGAGGATTTTCCGCTGGAAAGAATCCAGCGAAATTGGAAATATATTTACTGGCAGAATATTCACCATTGATAAATTTCTCTGCTGTACCAGTTTTACCAGCAATGGACCAACCCGGTATACGGGCGCTGGTTCCCGTACCAGTCTCCACGACTCGGATCAGCATTGCCGTTAGATCTTTCATGACACCTGGTTCAGAGATCTTCCGCAGAACTTCAGGTTCTTCTCTGTAGACAGGTTTTCCAGTATTGTTAACGATCTGGCTAACCAAGCGCGGTTTCATTAAGAATCCGCCATTCGCTATGGCTGAATAGGCCATGGCCAACTGCAGCGTTGTAACCGCGACTTCCTGACCGATTGTTACCGATGCAAGGGAGAACCCACTCCAGCTTTCCAGACGGCGGAGCGTACCGGCGGATTCACCGGCGAAACTGATATGGGTCGGCATCCCAAATCCAAAATCACGGCAGGTGCGGTACAGTCGATTGGGACCGATTCTTTCAGCAATCTTGATCATGCCAACATTACTGGAATTCTCGATGATCTGGGGGAAGGTCAGCAGGCCATAATCCTCATGATCGTTCACTACTTGACCGGCAAAGGTGTATTGTCCGTTTTCACAAAAGAATTCTTCCTGCAAGTTGACCAGATCGTGTTTTAGGGCTGCAGCTGCAGCGACAAACTTGAATGTTGATCCTGGTTCAAATTGATCTGTTAACACCCGGTTTTTATGGGTCTCCATGGGGAATTTAGCAGGGTAGTTCGCGTCAAAATCCGGTATGGAGACCATGGCCAGGATGGCCCCGGTCTGTGGATTCATCAGAATACCCATGGCAGAGATGGCCGATGTTTCATCAATTCTGCGCCGTAATTCTTCATGGAGTACCACTTGGTAATCCAGATCGATGGTCAGCTGGATATTGCTGCCATCCACCGGCGCTTTTTTTGGAAACCTGTTATTGGGTAGCATCTTACCCTTGCCGCTCAATTGACGCACTACCCAGCCAGCCGTTCCTGTAAGATATTGATCAAATTTTTGCTCCAGGCCGGTTAAGCCATGGTTATCTGGATCGGTATAGCCAATCAATTGTGCGCCAATATTGCCGTTAGGGTAGAAGCGGTGCGAATCGCGTTCAACAATGAGGCCTGCGGGTAAATCTTCCAGAAATCCCTTGCAGTCCTCACGATTCATATTGCGTTCCAGGTAGGTGAAATTTTGATTCTTGGTTAGTTTTTTCTTGTAATAATCCGGCGATCGGCCAAAATAATCGCTCATACTATTTGCTAATGTTTTCGGATCGCCAATCTTGGTCGGGTAGGTAGCAAATGAATATTTAATGATATTGCTGGTCAGCGGCTTGTTGTTCCGATCATAAATGTTGCCCCGTACTGCAGGAATGGAAATTTGCGCCTGCGCTTGCTTGAATCCTTGCTCACGGTATTTGGATCCGTCCAGTATTTGTACCTGAAAAAGGCGCATAGAAAGGCCAAACCAGGCCAGGACTATCGCTGATACCACCACCACCACCCGTGAACGGTATTTCAGGTAATTCTTGGTCATTTATTCAGCGCCAGGTTGCCCGGCTCGATGTATACAGAAATTGTTTCCGGAGATGCGAATACCATCCCCAGATCTTTTCGCGCGGTTTCGGTGATGCGATCTACCCGCTCCAGCAGCGCAATATCATTTTGCAGTTCCTTGATGCTGTTATTCAGTTCATAAAAGGTTGCCTTCTGCACTTCGATAGCTACCAGCGTTTCATCAATTTCCGTGTAGACCCATAAATAGCCAATCAGACCCATGATCGACATAATGGTGATGCCGAAAAAGGTTAGCGTTTGAATGAATTCCTTGTGCTTTCTGGCGTTGCGTTTGCTCCGTCTTCTCATAAGGCCATCTTTACGGCTGCACGGAGCTTTGCACTCCCAGCCCGACGATTAATTCTTCTTTCTTCTGCTGCAGCTGTAATCGGTCTTTTCGTTAGAATATCCAATGTTCCTCCGCTTGCTAATTCTTTGAAACTGTGCTTTACCAATCGATCCTCCAGTGAGTGATAGCTGATGATTACTATCCGTCCGCCAGGACATAAAAAATCAATAAATTTGGTCAGGAATTGCTTCAGGATATCCAGTTCTTCGTTTACGGCAATTCGCAAGGCTTGGAATATGCGGGCGAAAGTACGATCACGATTATTGGGCGGGGTACAGCGCCGGATTGCTTCCCGTAGATCAGCGATGGTATTCATTGCTGTCATTTCCTTGATGGATTTTGCGATGAAGGAAGCCAATCGTTCTTCACCGTATTCCTTGAATATCTGGGCCAGGCTATCTCGGTCTGCCTGGTCTATAAGTTTGTCAGCACCGCTGCCGCTACTTCGGTCGAAACGCATATCTAACGGGCCCTCTGAGCGATATGAAAAACCGCGATTTTTAGAACCGAGCTGCAGGGAAGACAGGCCCAGGTCAAGCAGTATCCCATTGACAGCAGAAAGCCCTTCTGCTGCAAGAATTTTATCGATGTTATCGTATGAATTATGATGTAAGGACAGGAAGGACGAAGAGGTCTTGAGATTCTGTTTGCAGATATCCAATGCCTCTTCGTCCCGATCAATCCCGACGACCTTCCCGCCGTCGGTCAGCTCTTTTAGAACTGGTGTGGCGTGCCCTCCCGGGCCGATTGTCCCGTCCAGGTAGACCCCGTCTGGTTGTATAGCGAGGTACGACAGGACCTCCGTAATCATCACAGGAATATGGGTTAGGCCTGAATCCTGTGATAGATGCTGGTTCATTAAATAATGATCTTTTCAGCAAGATCATCATAGGCAGTGGAATCAATTTTCATGTTTTTCTTATCGATTTCTTTTAATCGCTCCGGGTTCCAAATCTCAATTTTGTTGACCATACCAATAATCAGGGTTTTCTTATCTAGTCCGGCATAATTGATTAGGTTGGTTGTCAACTGAATACGCCCCTGTCCATCATATGAAATTGGTGTGGCATAGCGTACTGTATTCCGTACAAATGTTCTGTTGATTGCTGACAGGGAGGATAGATTCTTCAAATCGTTCTCAATGTTTTGCCAGACAACAATCGGATACACCCACACACAGGGATCCATACCCCGGGTAATGACGAACGTGTCTTCATTGTCCGCCGACAATGCCTTGCGAAATTTTGCAGGGATATTGACACGGCCCTTATTGTCAACCGTATAGGAAAATTCCCCGGTAAATGTGTTTAAATTTGTAGTCAATATGCTCTAAGTAAAAGGGATTATTACCCACAACTACCCACAATCTATCCATAATGAGGTTTTCTGTCAATATATTTTTCCAATTGAAGCTTGTGGAATTGGCAGGGTATTAATGAGAAACCCTGGAGAATGAACTAGTGGGTAATTGTGTGGATTATTTTAGTTCTGGGGCGCGTAGTGCTGTACGGTTACCGTTTTCGCACTGCCGTCGAGGGTGATTTTTGCTGGGTGCGGAGTGGATTCCAGGTAAGGAACCAGTTGACCGCTCCAGTAAAGGTCTACATTGGATGTTGGATTGATCAGGATATCAAACCTTTCCACAAAACGAAAGTTATCCTGTTGGCCGTTATGCAATATATTCTCGATCGGTAAAGCTGAATCTGTTTCTGTACGGAACCAGACTTGCGCTTTTCGGGAAACAATTTTGGCCTGGTACGGTGGGACCACCTCCAGCGAACCAGTATTTGTTTTATCGAGGACGTAATCATTGATCAATTCAAAATCAGTGATCGGCTCTACGGTCAACTTTACAACGGCATTATTACCGGAAACCTGGGGCGGCTGCTCTGACACGATCTGTTTGACGATGTAAATGCTGAAAATTAACAGAACGATCATGGTGGCACCCTTCACCCAATCGGTACGCATCTTATGGGGAGGATGATCCATTGCTATTGTTTCGGTGCCTTCTACCGGTATTTCTTCTGCTGCCATGGGGAGGGCTTCTGGTTCTTCATCGCCAAGTAATATGTCCATTTGACTCAGCGCATCCACTGGGTCAGCCCCTATTTCAACACAGTAGGCTTTGAGGAATAAACGGATATACGTTCTCGGCAGCACTTCAAATTTGCCGCTTTCAATAGCTTTCAAGTACTCTAAATTAATTTTGGTCCTCTTTTCGATTGCCGCCAAGTCAATCTTTTGTTCACGCCGCAGCGTTTTGAGATTTTTATGTAAGTCGCTCATAGAATCGAAATCCACCGGCTGAAATTAACCGCCGATATCATTTTGAAAAACTAATTTATCCCAACTTGTTAATGCGCTCCCAAAAATTGGCCAGGGGTAGGCCCATGACATTATAAAAGCAACCGTCGATATGTTTAACAAATACGGCGAACCAATCTTGGATGCCGTAGCTACCTGCTTTATCAAAAGGATTGTAAGTATCTATATAATAATTTATATCTCTATCACTTAATGTATTAAATGTAACGCTTGTTACCTCATGGAAAGTTTCATCAAGGTTCTTATCCCGCAATTGTAGTGCTACACCGGTGATCACCTGATGGGTGTTACCTGAGAGGGTAGACAGCATATTGAAGCTGTCCTCATGATCTTTTGGTTTTCCGAGTATTCGACCATCAAACACAACAATCGTATCTGCTCCAATGACCAGTTGGTCTGGATAGTCCACGGCAACAGCATGTGCTTTTTCGCGGGCAAAGTGCTCGGCCAGTTGATCCGGCGGCAGATCAATAGAGATATCCTCATCTATACCGCTGATTATTACAGCAAAATCCAAGCCAATTTGATGCAGCAGCGCTTGGCGGCGAGGTGATTTCGAAGCTAGTATTATTTGTCCAAATGATAGCATTATTGAATGTTACTGATATTTGGCAATTTTGCCAATGGTGGAAACACTTTCATTACTGTTGGTTGCCTTGACCCGATAAAGATACACACCATTGGCCAGGATATCCCCCTTTTCGTCCCGCCCATCCCAGTTGATAAAATTGTACCCGGCGTTTACTGATTGTGGACTGATCCGGCGGATCCTTCTGCCGCCGAGAGTGTAGATATCGACTGATATTTCTGCGGTTAAACTAATTTCGAAACTGAATTGGGTTTCCGCTACAAATGGATTCGGAAAATTAAACACATTGAATAATTGCAGGCCTTGATCATCCGTAATGTACAGTTTGATTGTCAGTTCTGCAGGATTATTGGCATTATCCCAGGCTTTTACATGGCTTTCTACCTCTTCATTATTTGCGAGATCGGCGAGGGCAATTTTGCCAGTGGTTATGCTATTCTCATCATAGAGGAATAAATGGGTAATATCACTTTCTACAGCGGCGACAAGATCAGTGATCAGTATTTCGTGTCCTACTTCACCGGTGAGATTTATTCCCAGTGGATCAGATAGTCGCAGGTATAATGTTTCATTTGCGGAAAGATGATCGCCGCTGCGAATCTGCCGTCCGGTTTCGTTTTCAAAGGAAATAATTGGCCCTACAATATCCGGAACAGGGTCACCGCCGGCCAAAGCTATATTATCCAATGTGCCCAACGCTTCCTGAGTCGGATCACCTTCAAAGACCATATAGACATTTATTGTTCCCGTAGCATCGGAATAAGATATATCCTTGGGTACCCGTAGCAGCGTACTGAAAGCACTGCCGCTGAATGAAAATTGACCTTTGAACAATGTTCCGCCGGGCAAGGTATAGCTTAATACTTGCTCAGTTGAATTAATAATATATTCTCGCGTCACCGGACGTTCCGCATCACGGAGCGCAATGAAACCCAGGCCCGATCCGCCGCTAATGATATTTTGTGTGCCGCTGACTCTTGCGGTATCCAGGGTGCGTAGTGTATCGGGACTTATATTGGTGAGGGATACTGTCTGGTGCGGCAGGGCCAAGGGCATGCCGGGATCGCCAAACAAGTGAAAAAGTTCTCCGCTGGGTGAACCGTCTTTTACCGCCTGCATGATCACACCGACAGGTTCAGTTGTGACGGCACCATCAGGAAAAATTGACTTGAAAATTTCGCGGGTGAAATAGGCATTACTACTTACAGTTATAAGCCTGCTCGTGGATATAACAGCACTGGCGCCATTATTTCCCATACGAATTATTTCTTCAGAAAACGCCTCTGTTTCAATTTCATCGAAGTGGCCCCAGGAACAGGTACCTGCGATCCAAAGCGGTAGCTTATTTCCCGTCTGAATACTGTTCAGATCGTCATCCTGGTATAACAGCCGTTCCTGGGCCCATTGGTGTGCCGAGCCATGGCCAATATAGTTGATGATTGCTGTACCTTCCGTGAGGATGTCCAGCAGTGCACGTGTGGCGTCCGGCTTAACAACGCCATATAAAGAGGCATTACTGACTTCTGGGAATTCCATCATATATAATTTTCGAATTTCGATACTGGGAGCTACAAGGCCAGCGATGGTTTCTGAGTTTTGGGTATGACTTTTTCCGGTAGCAATTGACCCATGAACCGGCTCGGGCCGCGCCGCGTCGTCTGCCACCAGTGTAACACGCTGTCGCCATAGACCATAATCAGGATCCGTTTCATACTGGATGATCTTATCCACGAAGGCAGCAACATCGGCCACCGATTTCGCCGGATAACGACCTATTGCTATATCAGGTATTAACCCATTAAATGCTGCCAAACGGTCATCAGCCGCACGATGATTAAAGCCATTACCTATTTCTATCGTAGGCACTTGGATACTCGATTGCTGGGTTATATTGCGGTAATCATAGTCTGCATCCCCCATGAGCAAGACGCAATATGGTTTCGGTTCGGACCAGTTTTCCTGGGTCCACTGAATAAAATACCGGATGGCAACAGGGTCGGCGTTACCACCGGAGAATTCATCATAAATCTGGTCTAAATCGATATAACGCGAGCTGACCCGATGGGTTACAAGCAGCGCAGTTACTGTAGAAAAATCCGGGGGTCCGATCACTAGATGATCCACACCAGATGCACTGTTTCGTAGTTCTGAAAAAGATTGGTTTTCTATTAAAGTCACCGTGCTGATCAGGTCCAGTTTAACCGGCGCAAATGCGCAATAGCGGGCCAGTGTATCTTGCGGCAGATTCACATCGAAACGGTAACCGGAATTATCATTGCTAAGGGTCACTGCTCTCGGTACAGCAATATTGGTAATGTCCCAGATCGTAATTTCAGATTCTGCTGTGATGCGAAATGTGGTGGCATTACTGTGAATCGGTGCGAAAAATTCGTAGGGCAGTCCTTGATCATCCAGGTTACGGCCGTAATTGCCGTTGAGATAATCAAAATGTGGCTGGGAATAACTGCTGGTTGATTCATTATCGATAATGAAAATATTAACCCCATCATTCAAGCGGTTGCCGGAAAAGCTGAAGGATACGTCACTTTTGATTAAACCCGTCCAGGAATTAGTTGTTTGCAGGGCGTCTCTCGAGTCATGGTAAATTTCCAGCAAATGCGCTGGATTCGCCTGGGCGTCGATCGATGAGGAGTTGCCCAGAAAACCTATGGTTACATGCACATCCACCAACGGGTTGGGGGAATCCATAGTTGTTACAGCTGTGTGGGAACTGCCATTCATGATTGCAGCTCCTGCCCAGGCCAGGCCACCAGCGAATGGATTGATCAGATCGGTTTCGACGTAGAAGGAAGATATACCATAATCCATCGTTACTGCGGTGCTGGTTACCGGTTCAATGGAGGCAACGCGTTTCCCTTGCAGTGTATTGTCATCCGGGATCAATAGCCAGTAGGTATTCTCTGTGAAATAAAGATTTTGATGATGACTGATATCTAAACCGTTATGATCAATGCCGCTGGACCCGCGACCATAGAAAATGAGTTGATCTTCATTATCAAGCACCTCGTCACTTTCACCCTCAAACTGAACGGCAATTTCGACCAGATTATCGGGGATTGACTGATAGGATATGGATCCGGTAATCTCACTGCTGCGATCGCGACCCATATTGGAGCCCGTGAATACCATGAAGCTGCGGGGGTTTCGCTCAGTCAGGTTGGCGCCACTGGCTGTAATAGCGCTGGCCGGGAGGGCAGTGATACCGTCACTGCTGACAGTGAAGCGCAGCCACTGACCAGCCGGCAAACTGGAACGCTGCAGTTTTTGACGATGGCTGGGCTGCAGCCAGTGCTTTGCGATGGGCCAATTCACCACACGGTGCTTCAGTAATCTGGCCTGCCTATTGTTTGGTACAACTTGTTGTGCAGGTGCATTGGTGAATTGACAGATGATCAAGATCTGCTCAAAAAAGTAGTTCTCGTCTGCAGTAGGGTCAATTTCCAGTGTCGCCACATGTAGATTTTGCAGCCGCTGGCTTTGAATCCAGCGTATACCGTCACCTCCTGGCACTGTCCAATTCCGGGGCAAATTTCGTTTGTTCTCAGATCGGATGTCCAGGTCAGGGTAATCTGCTGTCGGTGTACCAATCAGCAGATGAATCAGTTTGAGATCATCTTCTGATCCGGGAACTATATCAATACGCAGGATGAGCCGCTGTGCGGTTGATTCAGTAATGGTATAATCAATACCAGCCTGGGCACTTGCTATAAACAGGATTGGTAAAATTCGTTTAAATAGCGGCAGCATTGCTGGGTGAATTTAGAACCAATGGTTGGTATTGAGTTTAAATTATGACGATTTAATGATGTATGTTTTATGCGGGATTTATTACGAATATTAATTATTTCAGTTCCATATAATTCTAGCGGGAGAATGAATTAGATGTTTGATTTGCACATGATCGAATTGGTGTACAGCCAGTTGGCCGATCGTGTTGATGCAGCGAAAAAAGTTTTGCAACGCCCCTTGACGGTGGCGGAAAAGGTGTTGTACAGCCACGGCTATGATCCCCAGATTAACGAAGAATTCAGACGCGGGGAATCATATGTAGAATTTTCTCCGGACCGGGTCGCAATGCAGGATGCTACAGCACAGATGGCCTTGTTGCAATTTATGATGGCCGAGAAGGATAAGGTGGCGGCACCCACCACTGTTCATTGCGATCACCTGATCCAGGCCAAGGTCAACGCTAGTACAGATTTATCTGTTGCCAAGGATATCAATGGGGAGGTGTATGATTTTTTAGAATCCATTTCGAATAAATATGGGATCGGGTTCTGGAAACCGGGCGCCGGTATCATTCACCAGGTCATTCTTGAAAATTACGCTTTCCCCGGGGGTATGATGATTGGTACGGATAGTCACACCGTAAATGCCGGTGGACTGGGGATGGTTGCCATTGGTGTTGGCGGAGCGGATGCAGTAGATGTTATGGCCGATATGCCCTGGGAATTATTGTTCCCCAGGCTGATCGGCGTCAAGCTTACAGGGGAATTAAATGGTTGGGCATCTGCAAAAGATGTTATCCTGAAAGTGGCCGGAATTCTTACTGTAGAAGGCGGTACGGGTGCCATTTTGGAGTATTTTGGTCCTGGCGCCGAAAAACTATCCTGTACAGGTAAGGGTACAATTTGCAATATGGGTGCTGAAATAGGTGCCACGACATCGCTTTTTGGCTTCGATGAAAACATGGTCAAATACCTAAACGCTACCGGGCGGACTGTGTTAGCAGACCGGGCCAGTGCGATTGCTGACTATTTACGGGCAGATCCGGACGTGCATGCAAATCCTGATGTTTACTTTGACCAGATAGTAGAAATCAATTTGTCAGAACTGGAACCACACCTAAACGGACCTTTTACACCTGATCGAGCTACTCCGGTTTCGCAGATGGCGGCAGCAGCTAAAACTAACGGCTGGCCCACCAAGATCGAAGTTAGTCTCATCGGTTCCTGCACCAATTCTTCCTATGAGGATATTTCGAGGTCTGCATCCATTGCCAAACAGGCTGTTGATAAACAGCTCAAGGTCAAAAGTGACTTTACCATAACACCGGGAAGTGAACAGGTACGCTACACCGTGGAAAGGGATGGCTATTTGGATGTGTTTGAAAAAATTGGCGGTGTGGTCCTAGCCAATGCCTGTGGACCGTGTATTGGTCAGTGGGCTCGGCACAGTGATGACCCCCAGCGCAAGAATACCATCGTAACGTCCTTTAACCGCAATTTTGCCAAGCGAAATGACGGTAATCCCAATACCCATGCGTTTGTGGGCTCACCAGAACTGGTCACAGCGCTTGCTATTGCCGGTGATCTGACTTTCAACCCGTTGGAAGATACGCTGGTGAACGCTGCGGGAGAGGAAGTAAAACTGGATCCGCCGGTTGGAGTGGATCTGCCGCAGAACGGATTTGCGGTAGAGGAATTGGGCTATCAGGCCGCGGCTGAAGATGTCAGTACTACGGAAGTGATCATAAACCCCGATTCTGAACGACTACAACTACTCACTCCTTTTAAACCGTGGACGGGCGAGAATTTAACGGGCTTGAAGCTGCTCATAAAAGCACAGGGTAAATGCACTACAGATCATATTTCCATGGCGGGACCCTGGCTGCAGTTCCGTGGCCATCTGGATAATATTTCCGATAATATGCTTATCGGTGCAGTGAATTTTTTCAATGGTGAGACCAATGCAGTAAAAAATCAGCTCACGGGGGAATATGGTCCCGTACCAGAAGTCCAGCGGGATTATAAAAATAACGGGATCCCGACGATTGTAGTGGGTGATGAAAATTATGGGGAAGGTTCTTCCCGTGAACATGCCGCCATGGAACCCCGTCATCTGGGTGTTCGGGCCATTCTCGCTAAATCGTTTGCCAGAATTCACGAGACCAACCTGAAAAAACAAGGCATGCTGGCGTTGACTTTTGTTAATAAATTAGATTATGACAAGATTTTGGAAGATGATACTTTTGCATTTATGGATCTCGCTGAATTTCAAATCGGAAAAATAATAAAGATAAAAATTATACATAACGATGGAAGTGTTGATATTGTTGAATGTAATCATACGTATAATGAAGCACAAATTGCCTGGTTCAGGGCTGGATCTGCGCTGAATCTCATTCGTAAAATTCAGGGGTAGATCATGCTGAGAGTTCTTGTTTCTGATCCCGTTTCCGATTCCGGTATTGCCGTCCTGAAGGATGCTGGTCTGGATATCGTGTATGAACCTGAAGCGGATAAAGCTGCCCTGTTGAAGATTGTACCCGATGTTGATGGTTGGATCATCCGCAGTGGCACAACTATTGATCAAGACTTGATTGAAGCAGCAGATAAACTGCGTGCCATCGGCCGGGCCGGTGTTGGCGTTGACAATATCGATATTCCAGCGGCAACTCAAAAAGGTATCGTTGTAATGAATACGCCCGATGTCAATACAGTTTCAGCTGCAGAACATACTGTCGGTATCATGCTTGCTTTAGCGCGCAATATTTCCATCGGTCACCAGGGATTAAATATTGGAGAATGGAATCGCCATACTCTTGTAGGTACGGAACTTAGAAATAAAATAATTGGTATCGTTGGGTTGGGAAAGATTGGCCGCGAAGTAATGAGCCGCTGTTTGTCATTTGGCATGCGCATTCTGGGCTACGATCCCTACATCACTGAAAATCTCTTCAGTACTGATGAAATTACCCTTACGGATCTTGATACATTAACCAGAGAATCGGATTTTATTACCCTGCATGTACCCATGCTGGATTCAACCCGCGATCTGTTCGATCTGGAACGCTTGCAGATGATGAAACCTACGGCCCGGATCATTAATGTGGCCCGGGGAGGTATCATTAATGAGAACGATCTGGCCACCGCCATCCAAGATGGTGTCATAGCCGGAGCGGCGGTGGACGTATTTGTGGATGAGCCTATTAACAAGGATCATCCCCTGGTCAACCTTGAAAATGTTTTGCTCACACCTCACCTTGGTGCGTCAACGAAAGAAGCAGAGGAAGGTGTATCGGTCACCATCTGCGAAATGGTCCGTGATTATCTGGTGAATAATAAGCTTTCCAGCGCGCTCAACATACCGATCAGTGATATGACGGTGTTAAAACAGCTCCAAGCCCATTTAGACTTAACGGAAAAAATGGGTATTATCCAGGGGCAATTGGCCCAGGGTGCCATTGAAAAAGTTCATATGGAAATCCAGGGCTCTTTTGATGATTTCAAACCATTGATTTTGGCCTTTATAAAAGGACTATTGACTGATCGTATACCTGATCGAGTTAATTTCATCAATGCGGAATTCCTGGCCAAGGAACGGGGTATTGTTATTGAATACGGTGCCACCAATGAAGAAAGTGCCTATACGAACCTGATCCAAACCAAGGTCACAACGAAAAACCAGGAAAATTCCATTACCGGAAGTGTGTTTGATGGGAATCAATTGCGTTTGGTCAACATTCTAGGCTATGAAATGGACCTGAATCCTACGGGCAACATGTTGTTTGTCAAAAATAAGGATGTACCCGGTGTGATTGGAAAAGTCGGTACATTGCTTGGCAAGCACGAGATCAATATTGGGGCCTACCTGTTAAGCAATGATGCACATCAGGATGAAGCATTTGCCGCAATCCGGCTGGATAGTCAAGCGTCTGCTGATGTACTGGACTTACTTATGGAAATCCCTGAAATTATTTCATTACAACAACTACATTGTTAGGCGCACCATTAATACCACTTAAACCATGAGAATTAAGGGGCAAAACCCCATTCATATTGCTGGATCAGGCATCGCTGGTATGACTGCAGCAATCAACCTATCAACGCGCGGTAAAACGGTCATTATTCATGAAAAGCATGATCGTATCGGCGGTGCAAGAGATGGGGATTTCGAAGGCCTTGAAAACTGGATATTTGCTCATACAGTACCGGAATTTTTCAGCAAATGCGGCGTTGATTTTAACGCACTGCCGGCAACACCAATATTTGACTTCAACGTTCACTTGCGTGGTCAAGACCCGGTAAGGGTCACATCTCCAGAACCATTTTTCTATATTGTTTCCCGAGGGACAGCAAACACCTCTATTGACAATTATATGGCCAACATATGCCGTGCAAATAACGTGCAGTTCAATTTTGGGAAAGCGCTGGCCCGGGAAGATGCCGATATTTACGCAGCGGGCATGGGACGGGCAGCAGCATTTATCCGAGGAGCTGCCATCAGAACGGACCAGCCAGATCAGGTCCATTTACTGCTTGGCAAGGCTTTCGCTCCCAGCGGATATGCGTACCTCATAATCAACGGTGGTTGTGGTACTATCGCTACGGCATACAAGAAGGATAGCAGTAAAGCTGATCCACTGCTGGCCAGTATTGATTATTTCCAGGATATTGGACTCGACTTTACCCTTGAGAAACGATTTGCGAGTCGCGGCAGTTTCCACCTGTCGCGGTTCTGGCAGCGATCACGGACCCTAATGATCGGGGAGGCCGGTGGCTATCAAGATTATTTATTTGGTTTTGGTATGCGCATGGCGATGTATTCCGGCTTAGCTGCCGTTCATAAACTGTGTGGTGAATATTCTCTTGCCCGCATCCTCCTCCGTGAATTGAACTTAAAACGGAAAATATCTTTTGCTAACCGCGCCCTTTATGAGCAATTATCTCCAGCCAGTGTGCGCTATTGGGTCGAACGATTCCACGCCAGCAAAGCCCCCCTAAATATTCTACGGAGAGCCTATGATTGGAACTGGAGAAAGTTAGTGCAATCCAAAAACAATTTAGACCATTATGCGGTGCGCTTTTCTTAGAGGACTGCAGGTATTTGGGATGGTCGTGATCATTTCTGGTCTCACAACAGGTATACGCATGCGCAATATGGGCATAGAACTATCCGCGCTGGTCATTGGTGCGGGGATCTTTTTCGCGGCAAATTTGTTTCTGGATAAAAGCAATTAATTATGAATCATAACCAGCGACTAGTAATTTCAATCAAAGGGGAACAGGTATTATGACCAAACTTTGGAATGATCTGAAAAAAAATATGAAAGATTGGAGTACCGCTGCTGTAGAGAAAGCGGAAGAGGTCAGCAAGATAGCAGTTGCAAAAACAGAGGAACTCACCAAAATCAGTAAGATCAAGATTGAGGAACACCAGTTACAGCGCGAACTATCGAAAAATTACGAAGAAATGGGCCGCATGGTGACCAGACATGCCAAAGATGATAATATGGTCAATTTCTCTGGTAATCAGGAATTTTTCAATCTCGTTGAAAAAATTGACAAGATTCAGGCAGAAATTGATACCAAGGGGGTAGCCATCCAGCGCATTAAAGATGAATACAACCTGACGGATACAGATGTGAGCGCTGCCGTTAGTGAAGCGGAAGCAAACCTGCAAACAGATGAGAATCAAACCGATTTTGAAACGACAGTAGAGACTGCTCCTGGGGAGGCATCTGAAGGAGATCCAAAAGAAGAATAGATACCTGGTTGGCGAACCGTCCTGAAATAGGTAACAAACGTTCCCTTGTATTATACCTCGAGGAGATTAAAGACCTCGAACCTCTTGATTCAAAAGAAGAAATAGCCCTGGCCCAGCTGGCCAAGAAAGGCGAATTAAAGGCCTTTAATAAACTGGTAACGCACAATTTGCGCTTCGTCGTTGCCGTAGCGAAAAAATTCCAAGGGCAGGGCCTCCCTTTCGAGGACCTGATCAATGAAGGCAATCTGGGGTTGATCAAGGCTGTTGATCGTTTCGATGAAACACGTGGCTTCCGGTTTATTTCATATGCTGTATGGTGGATTACCCAGAGTATCCGTCAAGCAATTCAAAAAACTGGACGTGTAATTAGATTGCCTGCTCACGTACGTGATTCGATGGGGAAATTGTATCGTCAATCTCTGGAATTGGAGCAGAATATTGAAAGAGAGCCAACGGCGGAAGAACTTGCCGAAATAACGCAGACATCACCGGAGTGGGTGGATGACCTGATCAGGGTTTTCAGTGAACCGGTGTCCCTTGATGAGCCTATCAGAGATTCAGAAACGGCGCTGTTACAACTTATGGTTTCAAACGATCCCCGACCAGAAGCAACGCTGATGAAGAAGAGCCTGGAAAAGGAAATCTTGACCGTGGTGCACACACTGGACGAACGGGAAAAAATAGTTATTACACATTATTTTGGTATTGGGGGCAGCGAACAGAAAAATTTGCAGGAAATCGCCAATGAACTAGAACTTACGGGCGAGCGTATTCGTCAGATCAAGGACCGCGCCCTGCAGCGCTTACGCCACGTCACACGCTCACAATTACTCAAGATTTATATCGGCTAAACACTATTGTAAAAGATCATTCTTAGAAGAATTGAAAAAACTTTGTAAAAATGGTTTGGATCGATGTAAAATTGCTCAGTACAATCCTATGAATGTCCTAAGCAATGCTTAAAAGACGTAAGAAAAGAGTGGATGAGGACCACCGCTACATCTTCATCTCCCATCATGACGAGGGTGTAGGGCAGTGGGATTTCTCAAAACGGCAATTGCTGGCCATTGTCGGCCTGTGTATTGCCATCGTTGGTAGTGGTTTATTTTTTACAACAGACTATCTGACCAAAGTTTTATATCAGGCGAAATTGAAGAGTCTGAAGCGTAATTATAATCAACTGTCCCTAACGCTGACTGACTTGCAGCGGCAAATGGATCTGTTATCCACACATGTGGTTGACATTGAGGAAAAGGACCGCGCACTCCGCACCTATGCAAATTTGCCACAGATCGATAAGGATGTTCGCAAGTTGGGTATTGGAGGCATGGAGGTCGCAAAACCCGTAAAATTGGATAATGTTTCGCCCAATGCGGAAAGCAAGCTTCTGAATCTGGAAATGAATGTGGATATGCTGACCCGGAAGGTAAAACTGGAGTTGGCTAGTTACTCGGATATATATAATAAAGTTATCAAGGAATCAGACCGCGTGAAGTCTATGCCATCGATTCGGCCGGTTCAGGGTGGGTATTTGAACTCTGGTTTCGGTTATCGCAATGATCCATTCACCCAAAAACCGCGTTTTCATTATGGGCAGGATATTACAGTATCATCCGGTTCAAAAGTGTATGCACCAGCAGATGGTGTGGTCAAATATGCAGCGCGGCAGAGTGGTTTTGGTAAGGTCATTAAAATTGGCCACGGCTATGGCTATCGGTCGATATTTGCGCACCTGTCAAAATTTCATGTAAAGTGGGGACAAAAAGTAAAGCGGGGCGATCTGATCGGTCAAACGGGAAATACCGGTCGTTCAGCGGGGCCCCATTTGCATTATGAAATTCACCGGAATGGTGTCCCCCAAAACCCATTGGATTATTTTTTCAGTGGGTACATCAAATAATCTCCGGTATTTAGTTCACATACCCCGGAGTTTCATTTTTAAGGATACAGGCAATGGGTAAATCTTATTACCTAGAAACCTTTGGTTGCCAGATGAATGTCGCCGATTCGGAGTTGATCGCCGGGATGTTGCACAAGCAAGGCTATATTGTCACTAAATCCATGGATAACGCAGACGCAATTTTTGTGAATACCTGCGCAATCCGGGAACATGCAGAAGAAAAGGTACATTCCCGACTGGGAGTATATTCGCGGATCAAACAAAATAGACCGGAGGTCATCATTGGTGTTCTGGGGTGTATGGCCCAGCACCTGAAAGATGAAATTCTGGAATCCAAACCATACGTAGACATTATCCTGGGACCGGATTCTTACAGAAAACTACCGGAATTGCTCGACCGGGATATTGAAAATACAAACAGCCTGGTTGATACGAAGTTATCCCGTTTTGAGGTTTATGATAACCTTTTCCCGAGTCGACAGGAGGGTATCAATGCTTGGGTGTCCATTATGCGTGGTTGCGACAAATTCTGTACGTTCTGCATTGTCCCATTCACCAGAGGCAGGGAAAGAAGCCGCAGTATCACTAGTATTGTTACTGAAGTTCACAAAGCAATAGCTGATGGTTTTGTAGAAATTACATTATTGGGCCAGAATGTGAATTCCTATCAGCATGATGATCAGAAATTCCAGCACCTGTTGAAGGCAGTCGCTGAAATACCTGGGGTGCAGCGTTTACGCTATACCTCGCCCCATCCGCAGGATATGACGGATGCACTCTTGCACGTAATGGCCGATCATGAAAATATTTGTAATTCGGTGCATTTTCCACTACAGGCCGGTGCCAATCGAATCCTCAAGCGTATGAACAGGACGTATACTAAGGAACATTTCATTCAGCGTGCCCAGTGGATTCATAAATTTCTACCAAATTGTGGTCTCAGCACGGATATTATTGTTGGTTTCCCTGGTGAAACAGAGGCTGAGTTTCAGGAAACGCTGGAAGTAATGAATGCCGTCAAATTTGATTCTGCGTTCACTTTCAAATACTCACCACGGGCGGGCACGAAAGCGGCCGAATATTCAGACCAGGTACCGGAAACTGAAAAACAAAAAAGATTAGAGGAAGTAATCAAGCTACAGAAACGTCATACTCTCAGTCGTAATAAAGCCATCGTTGGCCGGGTTGAGAAGGTGCTGGTGGAAAAGGTAAGCAAACGGTCAGCTACTCACTGGGCAGGCCGCACAGATTCGAATAAATGGGTCATATTTGGAAAAGTGGGTACGCATATAAAACAGGTAGTACCAGTATTGATTACTGATGCAAAAGGCATTAGTTTGCACGGTCAGTTAGTTAAGATAAAAGAAGCTGCCTAATGAAATTATTCAAAATTTTCAGCGGACTGTTGCTACTGGTTCTTATTCTGATATTTTTACTGAAGAACACAGAAGAAGTAACTATCGATCTAGTATTTGCGCGTTATGACCAGGTGAAGATTGCCTTTGTGATGCTGGGTGCCCTGGCGGTAGGCATCCTCATCGGCTACGGGGTTGCGCTTACTTCCATTATTTCCAGCAAATCAGAGGTACGCGCATTGAAGGTCAAAAATCGACGCTTGTCAGATGAACTCAATGATCTGCGTAATGTAGCAATTGATGAAGGTATTTATGACAACGATGTCGGAGAAGATTAATCTTGAACCTGATAATTGTTTTAACAGTGCTGGCTATCGCTGCGGCTGGCGGTGCCTTTGCCTATTTCACTAGGCGTCCAAAACCTAGAAAAAATACCGATTCCCTTTACACAGATGCACTGAATGCCATGGTGCGGGGTGATTCTGATGGAGCAATGCGTTTACTACGTGATGTGGTCAGACAGGATACTGATCATTTGGATGCCTATCTCCAACTGGGGGATATATTGCGGGAGGAGGGGAACCCCCAGCAAGCTATAAAGGTGCACCAGTCGCTTACGGTACGCCCCGGCCTTAGTGAGGACCTGCGTATGAACATCCATAAATCACTGGCCCAGGATTACATGAATGTGGATGAACCAGTCCAGGCCCGGAAAGAAGCAGAAATGATCCTTAATATTGATAAAAAGGATGTCTGGGCCACAGAATTTCTGTTCGACCTCGCGGAACAGAATCAGGATTGGGGTCGAGCAGCGGAATTGGTCAAAGCGCTGGAAAAGGTGAAAAATGAAGCAGATATTACCCGACTGGCACGGTTTAAGGTTTATGAAGGTATGGAAAAATTTGAAAGCGATGATCGTGTCGGTGCGGAGGGTTGTTTTCAGAAAGCGGTTACAATGGCACCAAATTTTGGTTTACCCCATCTGTACCTGGGCAACCTGTTCTCTGAAAATCGTGATCTTGTAAAAGCCATTGATCACTGGGAACAATACGCGCTTCTGGACACGAAAAATGGTTCATCCGTTTACTCCAAAATAGAAGCGGCACTATTTGATCTGGGGCGCTTTAGTGAAGTAGAGAAATTCTACCAGCGCGCCCTGGACAAAAATCCTGAGAACTTAGATGCTCTGGCAAAGATCGCCAATGTCTTGGAAGAGAAGGGCGAACGCCAACAAGCACTTGAACTGGTAGAAGATGCCTTAAATCGCCATGAGGATTCTGTAAAACTACGGCTTATGAAACTGAAATTGTCCCTTCAAGCAGTTCCACCGCCCCAGCTGGCTCAGCAAATAGACGAAATGATTGAGATCATGACAACGGACTCAAACCAGTGAAGCAAATCCTAAAAACCATATCCTTGTTGCTCTGTTTGCATTGTGCTGTACTATGGGCCCAGGACATTGAACGTTACCTGGGACTCATAAATGAAGGCAGGATTGACGATGTACGGTCTGTGTTACCAGAATTGGAGGCTTTATATAAAGATGATCCCGGAGTGCAATATGTAAAAGCTCTGGTTACACTGGATGGGGAAGCAGCGTTGGTTATTTATCGAAATCTGCTCAAAAGCCACCCCAATCATGTTTATGCGGATGATGTAGCCATGAAAATCGGTGAATATCTTTTTTCACGTGGTCTATATACTCAGGCAAGTAAACAGTTTCGTCTCGTTCCGCTGGTATATACAACAACGGAACACGTCCAGCGAGCTACAGATCTCATGGTCAATAGTTATACAGCCACCGGACAAAGAGATAGTGCGGCATATTATGTGCGCCAGATACGATCCTTGCATCCAACACTCGAATATGACCACTATGGAATGGCAACCTTGGTGGACCCACCGCAGGATGCGAAATTAGTAAAACTGGACGAGGAAAAAGTTTCCGCAAAGTTCATTAATAGAAAACCAACCTGGCCGGGCCCAAAGCCAAACCCAACTATACCAAAACCGGGTCCCAGTAAGACCAAGGATTTCGTAGCACAGGTGGGCGCATTCAGCAAATATCAGAACGCGCTGCGAATTAAGAATTTACTGCTGCAGGGTGGGTTCAATGTGGAGATCGTTGAAGTTCCATCTGCAGGTAGACGTTTGCATGCGGTACGTGTAGTTCGTTTCTATAGTATGGAGGAAGCGGAAATCGAAGGTGAACGGGTCAAGGATAAGTATGGCCTCGAATATCGGGTGTTAAATCGACCTGAATAGGCCACAGTATTATGGGGAATGATTGCGCGGCTGGTGCCCGCCGCGGTCTTCAAAACCGTTGTCCCGGTGCTGAATCGGGAGCTGGGTTCGATTCCCAGGCGTTCCCGCCATTTGAAAAAGTCGGTAAGCGCTAATATACTGTCATTTACCGACGATAAACTTAATTATTATGAGCAAATTCCAGTGCAGTTTAATGCACTGGAAAGTACTCAATCGTTACCGATTTGGTCACGTTTTGGTCACGTTTTGGTTTTATTTTTTACCACTGGAATAGTTTGGTAGTTTATTAATGTAATCCCTGGCGAGTTCCAAGTTAGGGTGGGTGTACACTGTCGTAGTTTTAGATGATGAATGTGCCATCAAACTTTGACGATCTTCAATTGACAACTTTTCGGCAAGTAACAGATTATTAAATGTAACTCTAAAGCTATGAAGAGTTGCCTTTGGACGGTCTGCTTCTTTTAATATCATTTGAAACCGTTTTCTTGGAATACTAATCCGATAATGTAAGATCCTTTCATCAGCTACTATTTCCCCAACACTATTTGTCTTTGTCACATATAGGGTAGGAAATAACGGCTCATTATCATCTTTACTCTTGGGGATTAAAGATACTAAATGATCAGATAATGGAAACTCGTGTACTCGTCTGGATTTACGAACTAAAGTTGTGATCACCTTTTGAGAAAAATCAATATTACCATAGGTGAGCATTGCGGCATCACCTGCTCTCAATCCGGTATACAAAAGAACAGCAAAATACAATTCCCATTGTCCTGCATTTTCAAAAGTAATTGATAGATCATCATCATTTAAATGACGATGCCTGATGACTTTTTCAACTATTGGTAACATTGCCAATCTAGATGGATTCGTTTTTATTTGTTCATCTCTGATTGCCTCATCAAACATTAGCGATAATATATTCACGTGATTCTTCTTCGTCTTTGGTGAACAGTTAAGGCAATTAATGTAGCCATTAATGTTCCTTACCTTTATATCTGCTAAATCCCGAATCCCTTTTTCAACGATGTATGATTTAAATTTTCTCAATACACCTCTTGTAATTGAATATGTTGATTCAGATTTTCGTTCCGATACAAGGGTAAGGTAATAGTTCATAAATTCTAATAGGGTAGGCTGTGAATTTGTAAATCCGAATTCACCTAAATTTCCTAAAGCTATTTGCATATCTATGTGCGCTCTAACTTTTTCGGCCCTATGTTTTTGTGTCATTCCAGTAGACTTACGTAAACGTTTCCCTTTATGTCGACCAGTCCACCAATAATATTTGGAGTCTGGCCTTTTATATAAGGTGCTCATGTTTAGTAACTCCTTGTGTTTTTTATTTCCTTCGATTTTAGAAATCGACTTACTTGAATTGAAGAAATGCGAAACACCCTTCCTATCCTATACGCCTTTAGATCTCCTGCAACAATTAGATCCAGGACAGTTCTATAGTTCAGTTTAAGAATGGATGCTAGCTCTTTAATTCCATAATATGTTTCTTCTCTATTTTCAGTCATATTATTTGACTTGGTTATTGGTTTTAATTCTATTAATCCATTAAAAAGTATTTTCGAGGTCAACATTAATTCATTGAGATCCCGATTAACTTTAGTATTTATACATTTTTCTTATACCACTTATATTAAAAAAATCCAGCCCATACTTTAATATCATCTAAAACTCAATGGATGTCAAACGAAGAAAAAACCCATTTGATTGTTAAGAGGCTAATAGAGTAAAGGGCCCTGGCTGAAAGAACCAATAAAATAGCAAACCATGAACCCGGTGGAAAAGAAACAAGAGGTGTTCCTTTAAACTGTTTATGCTTTCGGAATAAGCTCGTTATTTAAATTATTGGTAATATATTTTAGTTGCTTAAACGCATTATTTCCCACCAAAGGAATGAATTCATCTACAATTAAATTCATCATTTGGGTTTGATCTGTTATTCCCTTCATTTTGTGAGTCTCGATTTTTGAAATTATAGACTCAAATTG